>ERZ791899.22-NODE-22-length-211106-cov-20.269357_pt1 | contig 211106 bp, 185 predicted proteins | sample MGYA00510151_ERZ791899 | MGnify/ENA primary metagenome ERZ791899 (study PRJEB30046, sample SAMN00792118) | human gut metagenome | study: EMG produced TPA metagenomics assembly of the A metagenome-wide association study of gut microbiota in type 2...
ACCCTCTGCTTGTAAGGCAGATGCTCTCCCAGCTGAGCTATGCTCCCACATGCCTTTGTCGCTCTATCGAAGTTCTGTTGAATTTCGAATATCTCTCAGCGACAGATATTATGATACTACAACTTGTTCCAAATGTCAACACTTTTTTGAAATTTTTTTCATTTTTACGAGTGACATCACGAACGTTTGCGACAAGACCTTTAAAAATCTTTATTCTTTGCTGTTTTTCTCTGCAATCAGCTTTTCAAGGTCATCCTTTGTAAAGACATATTTCTTATTGCAGAAGTGACAGGTTGCAACGGCAACACCCTGTTCATTGACCATAGAACGGATATCGTCATCGCTGAGGGTACAAAAATAATTTTCAAGCTTTTCTTTTGAACAACCGCAAACATACTTAACAGGGTTTTCGTCAAGCACTTCAACCTCAAAGCCTTTGAGGGCTGTTTTGCAGATATCGAGAATACTCATACCCTTTGCAAGCATAGTTGTAACGGGTTCAAGCTCTGCAATATTCTTTTCAAGCTTGTCGATAACAGTATCGTCTGCACCCGGAAGAAGCTGAATAAGCAATCCGCCTGCAAGCAAAACCTCGCCGTCCTCTTTGTCAATCAGCACACCCAAGGCACAAACTGTGGGAATCTGTTCGCTTGTTGCGTAGTAGTTTGCAATATCCTCGGCAATTTCACCGCTGACAAGCTCAACCTGACCTATGTACGGATCGCCTGAACCGTAGTCACGCATAACATTTAGCATACCCGTTCTGCCGACTGCTTTTGCAACATTGATTTTGCCGTTTTCGTAATATTCCGTCGGACAGTCTGCATTGCCGACATAACCCTTTACATTGCCGCTGCTGTCACCGACTGCAATAACGGGGCCGAGTTCACCGTCACCCATTACACGAAGGTTGACTGACGCATCTTTCTGTTTGAGCATATCGCCCATAATTGAGGTTGCACACAAAAGTCTGCCGAGTGCGGCTGTGGCACTGCGTGAAAGATGGTGAATCTTCTTTGCGGTAAAAACTATGTCAGAGGCATCAACGCAAGCCGCCATAATAGCACCGTCAGATGTAATACAACGAATTATTTTATCCATATCGGTTATCCTTTCGATTCATTAAACTCTTTGTTGCGTGATTTTTTCATTCTTGCAACATAAATTGCCCTCTGTTCATCCGCTTTCGGGCTTTCAAGGGTAAGATCGCCGTAAACAGCCTCTACTTCAAAACCTGCATCCGTGAGCATTTTTCTGATTTCATCATCTGTATAGGCTCTTTCCGAAAAGCTTTCGGACGAACGATAATACACACCGTTTTCTTCCTCAAAGAAATCAAGGTCGATTTTCACCTTGTTATCATCTTCGGGAGTGTTTTGCCATACGCAGAAAACGCTGTCGTTTTCATACACAAAGGTATTATCCGCAAGAACATTTTTATGCTTGTACACCGTGTTGACATCAAAAATAAACAGACCGTCATCGTCCATAAAAAGTCCCACACGGTCAAATGTTTTTGCAACATCTTCAATTTTTGTAAGATGATTTATGCTGTCGAGAGTACACACACAGGTATTTATTGTACCATACAAGTCAATACTCTGCATCTTCTGCCTTAAAAACAGGATATCAAGCCCTTCTTCGGAGGCACTTTGCATTGCCTCGCTGAGCATTTCCATACTGTAATCAATTCCGAAAACATCCACTCCCCGCTTTTTCAAAAGTCGGGTAAGAGTTCCCGTTCCGCAGGCAAGGTCAAGCGTTATGCCCATATCATGACCGAAACTTTCTGCAAGCTTCAAAATATAGTCACAGCGTTTTTCATAGCAGGCGTCCTGCATAAGTCCGTCATAAAATCGGGCAAATGACAAATAGCTCGGCATCACTCTTTTTCTCCGTTTTTAATTCGGTCAAGCACAAGCGTGTAGCCGTATGTATCGTTGTCAAACAACGCTCTTTTCACTCGGCTGATAGTTGCGGTTGACGCACCTGTTTCCTTAACAATTTCGGTATATACTTTTTTTTCGGTAAGCATTTTTGCAACAACAAGACGCTGTGACATGGCTTTAAGCTCTGCACTTGTGCATAAATCTTCAAAAAAGCGATAGCAATCTTCCTCGTTTTCAAGAGAAAGAATTGCCTTGAATAAATAGTCGGTAGAATCATTTTTCAGCTTTGAATTCAAAACCGTTTCCTCCTTAATTTTGTTTCCGTAAATTTTGCAAACAATATGTTTTCATACACTAAAATTTTAACACACAAAAGTACGAAAGTAAAGTAAAAACTGCTTTTTCGTCTTTTTTTACGAAATTTGCCTGTGATTTTTTACACATAAATTTATGCAAACACAAAACAGCCGTCCGACTGAACAGCTGTTTTGCACTTACGGTTAAATGTTTTTCTTTATAGTATCGAGAGCGCCTTTTTCAATACGGCTGACCTGTGCCTGTGAAATTCCTATTTCAGCCGCAACCTCCATCTGAGTTTTGCCACGGAAAAACCTCATTGAAAGAATCCGCTTTTCCCTGTCCGAAAGATTTGTAATTGCCTCTTTTACGGCAATTTCTTCAAGCCATGTTGAATCGTCATTCTTATCGCCTATCTGATCCATTACATATATAGTATCGTTTCCATCCGAAAATACGGGTTCATAAAGCGACACCGGCTCGACAATTGCCTCAAGCGCCAGCACCACCTGTTCCTTTGGCATCTCCATAATTTTGGCGATTTCTTCAACAGTCGGCTCACGGTTGTTTTTATTTGTGAGCTGTTCTTTTATCTGCATTGCACGGTAAGCCGTGTCCCTCATTGAGCGTGAAACCCTGACTGAGTTGTTGTCACGCAGAAACCGTCTGATTTCACCGATTATCATAGGCACTCCGTAGGTGCTGAATCTTACATCAAGCGTCGGATTAAAATTGTCAATCGCCTTGATAAGCCCGATTACACCCACCTGAAACAAATCATCGGGATTTTCGCCCCTGTTTGTAAATCTTTGAATTACGGACAGCACAAGCCGCAAATTTCCGTTAATCATCTTGTCTCTTGCCTTTTTCTTTTCGGCAGGAGAACCGTTTTTGATTATATTAAGCAGTTCCCGTTTTTCGCTTTCTTTAAGCAGTTTAAGCTGTGATGTGTTTACTCCGCAGATTTCAACTTTTCCGTATTGCAAAGAATTACCCCCGAATCTGAATTTTAATCGGTTTTGTCTTTACAATAGTTATTGACGGTTTTACCGCTTTTATACTTTGAGTAATTTTTTTAAAAAGTTTTCTAAACTTTAAAATTGTACATTGACAATGGTACAATCAAATGGTACAATTTAAGTGTAGAATTAGCCATGTTATACAAATTCGCATATAAATCATTAAAAGGAGGACGGCTATGTTTACAATTGATTTCACAAGCCGTGTGCCGATTTACGAGCAGATTTGCAACAATGTAATCAGACTTGCATCGGCGGGTGTGTTCAAATCGGGTGACAGACTGCCGCCTGTACGAACGGTTGCAAAAGAAATCGGAGTAAACCCGAATACCGTTGCAAAGGCATACCGCACGCTTGAAATTGACGGCTACATTTACTCAACTGTCGGCAGAGGAACATTTATGACCGACAAGCTGACAAAAGACACGGCATACAGAGATATGGCTCTGAAAGCATTCAGAGAAGCCACCAAAAATGCAGAACTGTACAGCGTTCCCCGTCAACAGCTTATTGACATTATTGACGCCATATACGAAGGAGGCGGTAAGAATGATTGAGGTTAATCACATAACAAAAAGGTTCGGTAAGGTAACTGCCGTTGATGATTTTACGCTCGACATAAACCGAGGCTCCGTACTCGGCATTGTCGGAAGCAACGGCGGCGGAAAGTCAACACTTCTGAGAATTTTGTCAGGTGTGTTTGATGCTGACAGCGGTGAAGTTAAAATTAACGGTCAGAACATTTATAACAATCCGTCTGTTAAGGGCGAATGTTTTTTTATTCCCGATTTTCCGTATTTTTCAAACAGTGCAACACTCGAAAACACGGCATATCTTTACCGCAGTCTTTACCCGAATTGGAACGAGAACGCTTTCAGACAATTTTGCTCCGTGTTTCCTATTGACCCTGATGCAAAAATAATTGATATGTCAAAAGGTATGCAAAGACAGGCGGCTTTGATATTGGCGATTTCAACCTGTCCGAGATATCTTTTGCTTGATGAAATTTTTGACGGACTCGATCCGGTTGTCCGCCGTCTTGTAAAGAAAATTCTCATTGACAATGTTTCCGCAAACGATATGACCGTTGTCATTGCGTCACACAATCTGCGTGAGCTTGAAGAATTGTGCGACAGAATCTGCCTTATCCACAAGGGCAAGTTGCTTCTTGAGCGTGAAATTGACGAAATCAAGCTTGGACTCCGCAAGGTTCAGGTTGCGTTCACGGAAGTTCCCGACAATTCGTTCTTTGAAGAAATCAATGTTATCAATTTGTGGAGAAACGGAAATATATTCAACCTTACAATCAGAGGAACGGAAGATGAGTTTATGCCAAAGCTTGAGGAGTGTAAACCTCTTTACATTTCAGCCGTTCCGATGACATTGGAGGAAATTTTTATAAGTGAAATGGGGGCAGCAGGTTATGACGCAGAAAACATCATTTAAAAGCAGAATGAAACAGGCATTTTCATTCTTCCGCAGTGACCTGAGAGCCTGTACTCCGTTGCTTGTGGTATTCGGACTTATCTCGGCTGTAACGGTTGTAATCTGCTACACAATATGCGTTGTGCTTGGCGATGATACGACCTTTACAGGTGCGTTATTAAGCCTTAACTTTCTGGGAGTTACGAACTCAGGCACAGGCATAATCGAGATTTTCCAGTACTCATCGGCAAACCTCATTTATCTTATTTCAATAATATTTACAATCATCTACACGGTGCGAATTTATTCGTATCTACACAATAAACGCAAGGCTGATTTGTACGGTTCTCTGCCGATTGGCAGGTCAACGCTGTTTGTCACAAAAACAGCATCGGCATACCTCATGTCAATTATCCCGACATTATTTTTTCTCGGAGTGATTTCAATTATCACGGTCTGCACGGGAAATTCCGTAATAAGCGAGCTTAGTTCGATGTTTCTCAAAATATGCCTCGGAACACTTGCATCAATCTCGTTTTTCGGTCTTATTGCAATTTGTTGCGGAACAATGCTCAACTCCGTGCTTATGTTCATTGCGGTTTGCGTAGCTTATCCGCTTTCCGCAATCTTCATCAAAGGCATTGTTGTGGGTTGTTTTGACGGCTTTTATGTCGGCATTTTCAAAGACAGCATTATCATGAACGCACTCAATCCGCTTGCCGCATATGACGGAATCAACATTATTTACTGGCTGATTTTCTCGGTTGTTTGCATTGTTCTCGGTGCTTTTCTTGCAAAAAAGAGAAAAGCGGAAAGAGCGCAGTCGGCATTTGCATTCCACCTTCCGTGCTACATAATCAAGGTGCTTGTTTCATTCCTTGCAGGCATGTTCCTCGGTGTGCTTTTCGGCTCGGTAAATGTTCTGGGCGGATATGCGGGTTTTGTTTTCGGATTTATTCTTGCAAGCGTTCCCGTTTACATAATCGTTCATCTTATTTTGTACAGGGGCTTTTCAAAGCTTATCAAAACCTCGATTCCGCTCGGTGCGTTAATTATTGTAAGCTGCGTCGGTGTTGCTCTCTGCTGTTTTGACGCATTCGGCTACAACAGTTATGTACCGAAAACTCAGGATATCAAGAGTGCCGGATTCTATGACGCAAATTCAAACTATCAGGCAAAAGGCAGTGCTGTCGGCAAAAATCTCAAAGATATGGCTGACGATATTACAGACAAAGACACAATCACAAATATCCTGGAGGCACATTTCCAACTTGTTGACAACCGCAATTATTCGGTAAAGAACAAGTTCAAGAACACTTGGATTTCAATGTTCAAGGACAATGTTCCTGTATTCAGCGAGATTTCAAAAAATCCCGATTACGCATTTGCCTACACTCTCAACAACGGTAACATCGTTACAAGAACATACAGCTCTGCATCGGCTTTTGAAGAAACAGAGAGCTATCTTTCAAGCACTTATAACGAACTTGACACATCCGACATCATATATTCAAAGGGCTATATCAAGGCATACAGTCCGCTTGTAAAAGCTGATTACAAGGATATTAACACATTTATCGTTGCAGGCTTTGACGGCAAAGCAACTGACGATAAGCATCCTGATTTTGTATCAAGCAAAATCATTTATACTGATGATGACGGAACAGTAAGTTATTCTAAAAATTGCAAAAATACAGCCGAAAAAATTAAAGAGGCTTTTCTCAAAGACCTTGATAATTGCAGTAACGAGGACTTTGCGAAAATAGATCAAATGACCGAGTATGCAGATCATGCGCTTGATGTTGCCTATGTCAATTACGGTGAATACGAAAGCTTTATAAAATCCGAACCCGATGCTGTATGTGTGATTGCGATTGCAACAGGTGATGTTAATTCGTATTACGATGGAATGAGAAATATGGATTCTTACAACGGCAATACTGCCGCAAGAACACAGGTTGTTTATACTGTTCCCAAAAGCTTTAAAAACACTATAAAAGCGTTGCAGGAGCTTGGTATTCTGAACAGCAAGCTGTATATGGACAAGGATTATCTGCCGGGTGATTCAACATCTTATAAGGAATACGCAGGCGAATATTACTACGATGATTACACCTCCTCATCCGATTTGTATGACTATACAGACGATTCTTATATTGACGACAGCGAATATTGATACAGGCATTACACTACAGGAAAGCAGGATTTTAAATGGAACTTTACAACGGACGACCAACCGACTTAACAGGCAGAGAAGACCGTGAAATCAGAGTATATGACCTTCTCGACAGCCTTGGAATTGAATATCAGCGAACCGACCACGGACACGCTGACACAATGGAGGCTTGCAACGAGATTGACGCTGTGCTTGATGTGCTGATTTGCAAGAATCTTTTTCTGTGCAACAGGCAGAAAACCGACTTCTATCTTCTTATGATGCCGGGTGACAAACCTTTTAAAACAAAGGAACTGTCAAAGCAAATCGGAAGTGCAAGACTTTCGTTTGCGACTCCCGATTTTATGCTCGAATTTCTCGACATCAAGCCGGGTGCGGTGAGCGTTATGGGGCTTATGAATGACAAGGACAACCGAGTAAGACTTCTTGTTGACGAGGATGTTCTCAAGGGCGAATATGTCGGCTGTCATCCGTGTGTAAACACCTCAAGTTTAAAAATCAAAACAGCCGATGTTTTCGGAAAGTATCTTGATGCGGTTCACCACACCGCAACAACCGTAAAGCTTATCGGTGAAGATTAAGTGTAGAAATCATTAAAAGTATTAAACGGCAACGGGATAAATTTTCCGTTGCCGTTTCGTTTTTTACAGAACATAACTGCCCCCGAACCTTTGAAAGATTCGGGGGCAGTTGTCTGAATATTAAGAAAAATGAGTGTCAATTATTTGATTTACTTTTCAATCTTTCTTCTGTAGCAAACGAACATTGCACCGCTTGCAACGAGCATTACAAGTGCAACCGAAACAGCAGTCATCGGGTTGCCTGTCTGAACTGCACCGTTGCCGCCTGTTGCAGATTTTGTTACTGTATCCTTTGTTGCAGTATCTTTTGTTGAAGAAATATCTTTTGAAGGAACTCCGTTTGCATAGTAGTTAACCTTGAATGTACCTGTAACCTCTGTTGAATACTCTTCATCTTCGGGAAGATTGAGCCATTCGTTTACATCACCCATAACATAAACTTCAAGATTTGTCTTTGTGTCATCGGGGCGAACATAAACAGTACTTATATATACCATATCTTCCTCTGTGCCGTCAAAAGTCTTTGTGTAAGTTTTGCCTGTAATTTTATCCTTTACAGTAACTTCAAGACCTTTAAATTCGGGATAGAAATATGTTTCATCGTAGTATTCCTTGCTTTCGGGACTTCCGTCATACGGCATATCAGCCTCATAGAAGAAATCTGTATCAGCCTTTGTGTAGTTCACCTTTTCGGGTGCTTTTACGGAAACCACTTCGTAACGGTCATCAAGTTCAGGTACATCCGGCCATATGTTTTTAAAGTTGATTTTATAGCTTGTCTGTGCATCCTGATATGATACATTTACAGTATACTCTCTGTAAATCATACCGTAAAGCTTTGAGTTTAATTCAGTAACAATTTTTTTAAACTCATCCTCGGTCATATCTTCTGTAAAATCAGGCATATTTTTCTCAGATTCAATCAATGCCTTAATTACTTCGCCGTAATTAAACGGATCAGCAAGCTCAGCTTTGCAGTCCTTAGCATCAACCTTTTCGGTTGTACCGTCACTGTAAACCGCCTCAACTTCAATACCTGTGAGGTCAAGTTTGAGTTCAAGATTGAACTGACTGAAATACTTGATTAGGCTTTCTTCTATTGCATTTTCGTCTGCAATTTTTGATAAATCAATATCCGGTTCAATCACATCCTCTGATGTGTATGTAAGCTTGTCGGGGAGCTTTGTAATTTTAAGCTCTGTTACCTTTTTTGCCTCATCGGGTGACGCTGTGTCGTCTGTCTGTGCAAACGCTGTGAACACGCAGGAAAATGCAAGCATCAAAACGATTGCAAGAGATAATACTCTTTTCATAAATTTTTCCTCCTGAAAACTAAAAATCATTGTATGATAAAAGCATATACAATTACAACATCATTGTAGCACACTATTTTGCAAAAATCAACTGTTTCAGCAAATAATTGTCGCAAAAATTCTTCACTTGCTGTTTTTTATGAATTTTTTATATAGTATATTATTGCATTTGAGGTTTAATTATAATTGTTCAAAATAAATTTGTACTTATTGCAAATTTTCTATTGTAAAATTCTGTCATTGCTGATATAATTGTAGGTGGAATCAAAAGATTACCGAATACCCAAAAATCGGCATAAAACCTACCCAGCAAATATGGTGATTAAATTGAAAATTCTGCTTAATCCAGACAAAGAAATTGTAAAAGAAGTTCGCAAACAGCTTATACGCACGGGCGGATATTGTCCGTATATGTTAATCAGAAGCCCTGCAACACTGTGTATGTGTGAAGATTTCAGGGCAAAAATTGCCGATCCCGAATTTGAGGGATACTGCCATTGCCTGATGTATTATAAACAAAAATAGAATTTTATACATAACAAAATAACAATAATCGGAACAGCCGTGATTGGGTTTACGGCTGTTCCGATTTTTTAGACAGAAAAACTCAATCGAGTGAAGTAAATCTGAACTTAAATGTTATAATCCCGTTTTCAAATTCGGCTTTATATTTGAATCCATGCATTTCAAGGGCGGATTTTACTATTGAAAGTCCTATTCCGCTGCCACTCTTATTATCTCCCTTTGCGGCTCTGAAATAAGGTTGCCACAATTTTGAGAGATTTTCCCTGTCAAATGACGAGCATTGATTGCTGATTGACAATACATCATCCGAAACATTAATTGTGATATCCGAACCGTAATCGGAATATTTTTCGGCATTGTCGATAAGATTTTCAAGCACCGTTTTAAGCATGGCAGGGTCAGCCTTTATTTTTGCCTTTGAGTTGTAAATGAAAATAATTTCGTGTTCTGTGTGAACATAATAATTTTCAAGAATTTTCTCAATAAACGGTTTAAAGTCAAAAACTTCGCAATTCAGCTTTAATGCGGGCGAATCGAATCGTGACAAATCGAGCATTCTGTGAATAAGAATGTCCATTTCCTCGGTCTGTTGCTGAATGATTTCTATGTTGTGAAGTTTCTTTTCGGTATCTTCCTCATTTTTAAGATTTTCCGCAAAACCGCCTATGACAAATAAGGGGGTTTTGAGATTGTGCGCAATTGCATTTGTCATTTCAAGACGGGTTTCCTCCTGTGCGGTTCGCCTTTTAAAATCTTTCCACGAGAAAATTTCAACCGTAATCACCACCGCCATTATCGTAAACGCAACGGCAAATACCGTTATAAACTTCCATAGGCAATCATCAAGCAGATTTATTTCTTTTAAAGAAACAATCAAATAAAACCCCTGTACTGCTTTATATACATGGTCACTATCATCGAGATCACTTATCAAGCGATTTTCTTTGTTGTAATAGTAATCACTGCTCAACAAATAACATTTAAAAATCCCGTCATTTACAACAGCAGGTGATTCGTAAATATCAATATAAGATAAGGCGTTATCTTTAAGAATTTGTTCTACATTCTTTTGAGAATATTTAGGTTTGTCCTTTCCAAGAAAAAAATCTTTATCAATTATATTACGGTGCATTTCGTCATTTTCAAACGGAGTAGCCTCTAATTCTTCTATGGTCAAATAATCATATTTGCTAAGGTCAAAGCTATATGTTTTAACAACTTCATCCTGAACATACCAATCATTCATTTTGTTGGTCTTTACAACCTCAAGCTGACAAGGGACATAGCCGTATTTTTCGCTTTCATAAAACTTTTTGCAGATCAAAACATAGTAATTTCCGTCATTATCAGTCGGAGTGTTGAGATATCCGCAAATTTCTTTATTCTCATTATCACTGAGCAAATTTTTAATCACATCAAAACTTATATAATTTCTGTTTTGCGATATATAATACACCGTAAGAACATTATCCGTAGTTATCGTCAAATTTTTCTTATCAGTAATCTGATAGTATGTATTGCTTTTATCAACATTTTCGTTCAGCAATCCTACTTTGTCATTGTATGGATAAGCTCCATTCACCTTATCATCTTGAGAATCTGTTAAATTTATGCCAAGGTTATGCTCTAGATCAATCATCTTCATTTTAAGCTCATTTTCGGCATTGGCAACGAGCAAGTCTTTGGAGCTGTTCAGTATTGCAAGAGAGGTAAGAACCGTTCCCAGCAGACACACAATTATTGTTACGGAAATTATAATGTAATGAAACTTTTTTCGACGTTTGATATATCTTGATTTCATTTTTTATCCTCCGCCTTATACCCTCGCCGTATTACCGTTTTCAAAACAGACGCATTTTCGCCCAATGCTTTTCGGATATTTTTGATATGCGTGTCAAGCACTCTTTCATCAATCATCGTGTCATAGTGCCAAACGGCTGTGATGATTTTTTCACGGGACACAACGCTGTTTTTATTCTCTAACAGAATTTTAAGAATAGCATATTCCTTTGCGGTAAGGGTTACTTCTTCACCGTCGGACACAACAACACCGTTGTTCGGATTGAGCGAAACATTCCCCACCGTAAGCAAATTGTGCCGCACAAGTCCTTTTGAACGCTTGATGAGGGCTTTCACCTTTTCATAAAATACGGGCAGAGCAATCGGCTTTACAATGTAATCGTCACAGCCGAGAGCGTAGCCGTTGAGCATATCAGCCTCGCTTGTTCTTGCCGTGATGAACATAATCGGCACATCGCTGTATCTGCGGATTTCTTTGCAAAGCGTAAACCCGTCCATTTCGGGGAGCATTACATCAAGGAGCAAAAGGTCATAGCTGTTCTCATATGCCTTATCAAGTCCCTTTAAGCCGTTTTCCGCAAGGGTGATATTAAATTTTTCTTTATCTCTTTTTGAAAAATATTCGACAAGCATTTCACGAATATTTTTATCGTCCTCAACCAAAAGAATGTTGTACATTTTCCTCACCGTACTTTGATTGTAATACATTAATCTGAAGTTGATATGTAGATTTCTGTATATTTAAAATTCAGTTTCTGCCATAACTAAAACGGCGGATGCAATTTTCAGCATCCGCCTTGTTTCATGTATCTTATTTATTGACAAAATATCTGATGATATCCTGACGGGTTACGATACCGATAAAAGTACCGAGGTCATCGGTTACGGGGATAAAGTTCTGATTCATTGCCCGTGCAAGAAGCTCGTCCATACCTACCGAAATTTTAACTGCCGGATTAAAGTCGGGACGGAGTATGTCACGGATACGAAATTCTTCCTGTTCTTCGATATCGCCCGAAGTCTTTTTGTCAATTATATGCCACAAGAAGTCACCCTCGCTCACCGTGCCGACATATTTTCCGTCACGGGTTATAACAGGGATAGCGGTGTAGCTGTGAGCACGCATTTTTTCAAGTCCCTGTCTTAGGGTATTGTCCTCATAAATATATTTTAAAGAATCTTTATGCTTTAAAAGCATAATAACATTCATCTTTTCACCTCCAGTCAAAAAACAAATATTTGTCAGCCAAAGGTCATTATAGTACCAAACAAACAATATTGCAATATCTTTTTACAATATTTTACACAATTATTGCATTTTTGATTTTACATACTTGTTTGTAACATAAAGCTGTCCGATAAGGTACACCACGCCTGCCGTGAGCAAAAGCGTTTTAACCTGCAAAAGTCCGCTCATCATAAAAATTACTGCAGTTACGGCTGTAAGAAGATATGCCCATAATTTTGAAAATCTGTTAAAGCATAAAAACCACAAAATAAGTGCAACGACCGTCAGAACACAGGTTGAGATTATCCAAAATGTTTCCATAATCGGCTTTGTAAAGCCGCCCTCAAGCACGCCGATGTTAATTCCCATAAGAAAAATACTGCAATATTTTCCGATTCTTTCTATGTAGAGCATAGCCCTGTTATCAAAAATTGTTCTGTCTATTCTGTTGCTTTTTATATAGACGATGTCGGGTACAAGCAAAGCAATTGCAAAAGCAAGTCCGTACCAGTTAAAAAGATTTGTACTGAAAAAGTCCATAAGTTCACTCCGTTATTTATTGTTTTCGTCGTATTCACAAAACTCCTTCGTTTTGCTCCAATACTTTATTCCCCAGTTTTCAAAATTCCACTCTTCCATATAATCGTTACATTCGTAGTCGATGTACCACAAAAGTCCGTTGTTTAAAATGAAATTTGTCGGGAAATAATCTATGTTAATTCCTTTTGGATTCAACAGTCTGCACATTTCACGAATCTGCTCAATGTATTCGGGTTTCATCTCATTCTGCAAAACAAGCTCATATGCGGTTTTGCCGTCAATGTAATCTTTAAGAATCCTCTCGTTTTCTACATCGCAGTCAATAAGCTTCGGCAGTCTTAGCCCGGCATTTTTCAGCCGTTCGTAATCGTTAAGCTCACTTTGAATTTTGTTACCGAAGGTATAGTATGAACACGGCTCGTGGTGAAACTGCTTTAAAACATAATTGTGTTCTCCGTCTGAAACAAGGTAGGAATAACCGCCCTTGCCTTTTCCGAGAAGCTTAATGACGGTAAAATCTTTTCCGTTCACACTCATAGTATCCATAAGAACACCTCCGCACATATCACCGTATTATTTTATCACAGCTAAAGTTTGGGTGCAAGTTTTAAATTCTTTATGTGTAATGAACAAATGCTAAAATAAGTACATTCGGTTAAATAAAAAAGCGTGGATTTATAAATTTATTTTCCCATGCGGCAATTTATTACAAATTTGTTGTTGATTTTCTTATTAAAAAAAAGTATGATTAGGATATATAATTCTGCGCAAATGCCACAGTTGTGACATTTGATGCCCACTACAATTGAATAACAACTTTTAACACACAGGAGAAGATTTATTTGGAAAAGAAAAAATTCAGAATCAGCGGAAAGCTGATATTTAATCTCGCTGTTGTGGCAATCTCGATTTATCTGATCATCTACTTCTTTGTTTCGGAGGACGGTCTGATCGACTTGCTCAAAAAGCCTGACGGCTGCAATATGCTGATTATCCTTGCGGCTTTGCTGATTTATGATTTGAACATCCTTGTTGACGCTGTTGTCACGCTGATATATGTGCGGTCAAAGTATGAGAATTTCAGCTTTATTGAGGCTTTGAAGGTCGCATTTGTCGGAGTATTCTTCAGTGCGATTACACCGTCAAGCACAGGTGGACAGCCTATGCAGCTTTACCTTATGTCAAAAAAGAACATAAGCGTAGGCTTCGGTTCGGCTTGTATGACGCAAAAGTTCATTGTGTATCAGATAGTAATGACCGCTGTCAGCGTTATTGCTGTTATCACAAGGTTCAACTATTTCAGCGATGCTTTTACAAACATCTGGTCAACACTTTTCATTATTTTCGGATTTACCGTTCAGCTTGCAATGACGGCTTTGTTCCTGCTTGTTTCATTCAGCCACAAGGTTACAAACAAGCTCATCAATCTTATTTATAAGATTATGAAAAAGTTCAAGTTCATTAAAAATCCCGAAAAGAAGGTCGAAAGACTTCACAAAGAAGTTGATATGTTTCACGACACAAACAAACAGCTTTTTTCAAGCGTAAAACGGCTTGTTGTGATTTATGCACTTGTATTCATTCAGGTAATTTTAATTCTTTCAATCCCCTACCTCATCTATGTTTCATTTGGTATGGCTCCGATTGCAAGAGCGGCAGGTCAGCCGACACTTTCATTCTATGATTCAATCTGCATTCAGTCATTCGTGCTGTTCACGGCAAACCTTATCCCGCTCCCCGGTGCATCGGGCGGTGCGGAGCTTGCATTCACAATGTACTTCGGTTCATTCTTCAAAATCGGTGCAATAAGCAAAATCAAGCCGGCAATCCTTATGTGGAGATTCATTACATACTACGGAGCAATCCTGATTTCTGCCCCGTTCTCCTACTTTACAAAGGGTAAAAGGCGTGACGATGAAATAAAACAAATTGAAGAAGAACTTGAATCGGAAATGGAAAATAAAAAATGGAAAATAAAAAATCGAAAGAAAAAGTAACTCAGTAGTATTTTCATAAATATCTCTTTCAAAAACGGAGCAGACACAATTCAGTCTGCTCCGTTTTTTGTCGTATGACAAACCGTTAGCCATTTTTTACGGTCAATTGTTGGAAACAATTTGTAGCGGCGAACAAGGTTCGCCGCTACAGTATATCATCAAACATTCTGTTTAAGGCAGGTTTTCAGGTCATCTTCTGCGTTGCTGATTGGACGCAAACCGAATGTTTCTGACAAATACTGCAACACATTCGGGCTTAAAAATGCAGGGAGTGTCGGGCCGAGGTAGATATTCTTTATTCCGAGGCTTAAAAGTGCCAGCAAATCGGCAACCGCCTTTTGCTCATACCACGAAACAATCAGCGACAACGGCAAGCCGTTTACATCTGTATCAAACGCATCGGCAAGTGCTACGGCAATGCAGATTGCGGAGTAAACATCGTTGCACTGACCGATGTCGAGTAATCTCGGCAAGCCGTCGATGTCACCGAATTCGAGCTTGTTAAAGCGGTATTTTCCGCAAGCGAGCGTCATAATTATGCAGTCTTTCGGCACTTTTTCAGCAAACTCCGTGTAGTAATTTCTGCCCGGTCTTGCACCGTCACAACCACCAATAAGGAAAAAGTGTCTGACTTTTCCGCTTTTGACGGCCTCGACAATTTTATCGGCATATGAAAGCGTAGCGTGATGACCGAATCCCACAAGAATTTCGTGCGGTTCAACATCTTCCTTAAAACCTCCGAGTTCAATTGCCTGCTGAATAATTTCGCTGAAATCTTTGTCGCCGTTTTCCTTTTTGCCGATGTGCTTAACACCCTCCCAGCCGACAACATTTGTACTGTAAATTCTGTCTTTGTACGAATCTCTCGGCCGCATAAGGCAGTTTGTCGTCATAAGAATACAACCGGGGATATTGTCAAACTGCTTTTGCTGATCTTGCCATGCACCGCCGAAATTGCCGATAAGATGCGGATATTTTTTTAAACCGTCATAGCCGTGACACGGTAGCATTTCGCCGTGAGTATAAACATTTATGCCCTTGCCCTTTGACTGTTCAAGGAGCATTTCAAGGTCTTTCAAATCGTGACCCGACACAATAATAAACGGACCTTTTTTGATGTGAACATCAACCTTGTGCGGTGACGGATTGCCGTAGGTTTCAGTGTTTGCTTCATCAAGTTTTTTCATAACTTCAAGAGCATTTTCACCCGTTCTCATCGTCATTCTGATAAGCTCCTCAACCGTGAGCGAATCATCCGTTGTCGCCTCAAGTGCAGTGATGTAAAAATCGTCAACCTGATCGCTGAAATAGCCGAGTTCACGAGCCTGATGACCGTAGGCGCTTATGCCTTTGAGACCGTAAACAATTGTCTGTCTTAAAGAGCGGATGTCGGGGTCAAGCGACTTTTCGTACATAATTCCCGCAAGCGGTGCGTCTTTGAGCATTTCCGACTTTGTTTCGGGAAGATTGTAGGTTGCGTGCAGAGTATGATTTTTGATTTCGCCCACAACTTCACGAAGTTTTTCCTTGATTTGCTGAGATTCACGCAAAAGCGACACATGCACATCGGCATCAAAGTTTACATTCGTCAGCGTTGTAAAAAGGCAGTTTTCCACAAAGCGAACAATGTCCTTGTCAATGTGCTGACCTTTTTCAATAAGCACCTTGCCGTAACAGCTTATACCCTTCAGCTGAAAGATAAGTAAATCCTGAAGATTTGCAATTTCGGGAGTTTTTCCGCAAACACCGAGCCGTGTGCAACCCTTTCCGTTCGCAGTCTGCTCACACTGATAGCAAAACATCTCATAACCCAAGTCCATATTATTACTCATAAAAATTACCTCCGAAACATTCTGCAAATATTATCTGCAAATTTTCGGAGGTTTATTCTTAATTTGGATTTTTAATAAACACTGAATGAAGTGCTCTCACTCTGACCGCCGCCTGAAACGGTTATCGGATAAGTTCCCGATTTTGTTCTTGTACCGACTTTCCAAGACCACGATGCGTTGCCATTGCTGTCGGAAGTAACATCTTCAAGTCCGCTTGCCGTTGATATTCCGCTGTTATACACAACTGTGATTGAATATGTTGTGTTTGGAGCGCCGTGAATACTAACGCTCGCAAACGAACCTGCACTTACGCTTGATGTAACATTTGTAAATTCGAGCGTTGTTTCAGCCTGTGACGACTTATCTTCATGCTTTTCTACAACCTTTTTTACAGGTTTTTTAGTGGGTTTCTGAGTAGGTTTTTCTGTAGGCTTTTCAGTCGGTTTCTCGGTGGTCGGCTCTTCCGTTGTAGGTTCTTCGGTTGTCGGCTCTTCCGTAGTCACTTCGGCAGTTGTTTCGTCTTCAAAAACAGACGAAACAATGTCATCAACAGTATTGCTTGACTCTGATGCTTGGGAACATCCCGAAAATGTAAGGAGCAATCCCAGTGTTACCGCAACAGCTAATGTTCTAAATTTTCTCATCTATTGTCACCTCATACAATTATTTTATTTAATAATAGTACAATTTGTTTTATTTGTAAAGAGCTTTTTGTGCAAATAATCAATAATTGTTATTTTTTAGAACATAGCTGTGTAAAAAAAGAACAGCCAAAAGGCTGTTCTAAAAAAATGTATTAGATTTTTATTTTAAAGATTTACGAAAACCTTTGTACCTTTATTCTTAATCCAATACCAGATTGGAAGGCTGATGAGGATAAAATAAAATGCTGTGCAGGCGAGGAAAATTTCTGTCGAAATTTCAATTTCAAAGCTGAGAAGAACCGGATACGCAATAGCTGGTACGCACACGGCAAGAACTGAAAGCAATAACGAAAGCATAACGCTTGCACTCTGTTTTACTGCCTCAGCGGTTGTGTTCCAGTCAAGCTTTGGCTTTTTCAGGTCAAACATAAGTCCGAGAAGACCCGAGAACAACGAGAAAATTATCGGAATAAGAATTGTGATAATAATATTAACCGGTTTCATTCCGAGCATTATTGAGAGAACAACCGAGGGTACAAGTGAAACAACACCGTTTATAATAAAGTGCAGTTTCAGCTTTTGCGTAAGCACCTGCAACGGTGATACAGGAAGCGACTGCATAAGCCAAAGGTTTTTAGCTTCCATTGAAATTGATGCCGCAGAAATAGGTCCAATTGAAATCACAAAGGCAATCACAAGTGGAAGATATACTGAAATCATTTCAATCAATGTACTTGGAAATTGCTTCAGCGTATTAAGCTGGAATACCGCATAAATTGTTCCGCCTACCATAATTAACGCACTGAGTCCGCTGTTAAGCATATAGGTTGCGTTGCCTGTGAACATCATTCTTTCTTTGCGTAAAAGCGCCTTTGATGCAGAGCTTACTTTCAAAGTTTTCTCCTTATACACGGCTTTCTTCGCACCCTTTTTCGCTGTTGCAAGCTTTATGAAGCTGTGAGAAAGCACCGCATAAACAATTGCAAAGAATGCAATAATTACTACAGCAACACCAAAAAGCGGCAACAATTCGCCCGATGCGCCAAGTCCTGTGAGATAAAGCGGATATGCACTGTCCATTATATTTGCACCGATGCCAATTGAATTTGCAGCGAGTGTTTTTACAAGGTCCTCTGCCTGATAATAAAGATAAAAATACAGTGCAAAGAAAACAAGTGAAAATACGATTGTCACAACATTTTTATGTCTTGTCCTTGATGTTACAAATGCAATCAGCCATCCGAGAACACACGAAACGCTCAGGCTTAAAAGCGGAACTAAAAGCAGAATCACAATCTGACTTACTACAAGCGAAGCCGAAACAGACGCATTTGTTGCATAGGCCGCAAAAGCAGGGACCTGTACAAGTGCACAAAAGAGAAGATTTTGTGCATACAGTGGCAACATTCTGCAAAAGAGAATACTGCGAGGCGGAATAGGCATTGAAAGCAAAAGTTCATTATCCTTTGCCTCATAAAGCTGTGAGAGCGAAAGGAAAATACAGCCTATTGTGCTGATTACAAAAGACGCACCCATAACATAGAGAAAATACAACCAACTGAATCCCGATGTTGCAAGCATAGGTGCCATCATGCTGAACATATTGTAGAACATAAATGCAAATACAACACTGACAAAAGCGAGAAGAGCAAGATAAACAGCCGGTGAGTTAAACGAACTTTTTTTGCCGTTCTTTTTCTTGTTTGACGAATTTGCGGTGTACCGTGCAAGTGCCTTTTGAAATTGGAGTTTAATTAAGGTTTTAAGCATCTTTCTCCTCCAGTTCAAGGAATACATCTTCAAGCGAATCATCGCCCTTGACCTCATCCATTGTACCCGACTTGATAAGTTTGCCGCTTTTGATGATAGCAACCTTGTCGCAAAGCTTTTCGGCAACTTCAAGCACATGGGTTGAGAAGAAAATCGCACCGCCGTTATCGCACATCTCTCTCATCAAAGTTTTGAGAAGGTGGGATGATTTTGGATCAAGACCTACAAACGGTTCATCCATAATGATAAGCTTTGGGTTATGTATGAGTGCGGAAACAATTGCAAGTTTTTGTTTCATACCGTGAGAATAGCCGTCAATTGTCTGAGCAAGTGCATTTTTAATTTCAAACATTTCAGCATATTTACTGATTCTTGCCTGACGGTCAGACTGGCTGATTCCGAAAATATCGGCAATAAAATTGAGGTACTTAATACCTGTCATAAACTCATACAAATCGGGATTGTCGGGAATGTAAGCAATTTTGCGCTTACATTCGAGAGGTTTTTCTTTTACCGACACACCGTCAACATAGATTTCGCCCTCGTCAAAGTTGAGAATTCCACAGCAGGATTTGATTGTTGTTGTCTTTCCTGCACCGTTGTGTCCGATAAAGCCGTAAATCTCGCCTTTTTGAATATGAAGTGACAAATCGTCAACAGCCTTTTTGTCACCGTATTTTTTAGTTAAATGTTCTATTCTCAGCATAAGCGCTCCTCCTATAGTCAAATAAATTAAGCAAATTATACTATACAAAATATTCTTGTGTCAATATGTTATAAAAATTCAACAAGTTTGAATTACAAACCAATAAATCTGCGAAATTTGGATAACAGAAACCATTTTTGATGAAATGTAAAATCTATTGAAATATTTTGCATTACGAATCATCTTGAATATATGTAGGAATGATTTATAATATTAGTACAGATTATTTTTTGGAGGTTCATCTTGGCAAAGTTCAAAAGAAAATATACACTCGGGGAAGAAATTTTCAACTCTGTATCACACGGAATCGGTGCAGGTCTGTCGATTGCGGGAACGGTTGTGCTTATCGTTACGGCAGCGATCCACACAAATGCGTGGGGTGTTGTCAGCTCATGCATTTACGGTGCATCGCTCATCATACTCTACACAATGTCAACTCTGTATCATTCTTTCACAAATGAAAAGGTAAAAGCATTTTTCCGAATAATGGATCACAACACAATTTTTCTGCTGATTGCAGGAACATACACACCGATTACTCTTTACTACCTCAACGGTGTGACCGGTTGGATTCTGTTCGGAATTGTGTGGGCATCGGCAATTTTCGGAATAGTTATGAACTCAATCAACCTTGAAAAAGCAAGGATTCCGTCAATATTCTGCTACATAGGAATGGGTTGGGTAATAATCTTTGCAATAAAACCGCTTATGGAACATATGCCGTCAATTTCAGGAATCTTCCTCATAATAGGCGGAATATTCTACACGGTAGGGATTATATTTTACGCAATTAAAAAGGTAAAATATTTTCACTCGATATGGCACTTATTCACGGTTGCAGGAAGTGTGTTTCACTACTTTGCAATTCTTCTCGGATTTTTTCGTATTTAACGGAAGCGAAAGCTGACCGCATAAAAATCCGCAGGTAAATCTTTCACACGCAAAAAAATGGGCTACAGAAAAACCTTTTGTTTTTCTGTAGCCCTAAATTTTATAAAAAGATTTGTTTAGTTTGCGGGAACGCCTACGGAAACCTCTCGTACAGACAGGGCTTCCTTTGGAAGTGTGTACTTCTGCTTGTAAGCCTTGTAATCTGCGTTGTACTGAATATCGTCTGAATTTTTGAGTTCGTGAAGATATTCGTGTGCGTCGTAGCCGTTGCGATTGATTTCAATAACACCGATTGCAATGTTTGAGCAATGGTCGGAAACTCTCTCAATATTTGTGATAAGGTCAGAGAATACAAAACCGAGTTCGATTGTACAGGTACCGTTAGTAAGACGCTTAACATGGGCATCTTTAAGCTTGTCACGCAAACGGTCGATAACCTGTTCAAGCGGTTCAACCTTTGAGGCAAGTGCAAGATCATTATCAACAAAAGCAACAGTAGCGTTGTTGATAATTTCACGAAGTGCGTCAATCATAACGGCAAGTCCTGCTTTCGCCTCTTTTGAGAACGAAATGTTCTTTTCGTGAATTTCCTGAGCAACCTTTACAATGCTTACCGCATGATCGCTGATACGCTCAAAATCACCGATTGTGTGAAGAATGAGCTGAATAGTTTTATTGTCGTCAGCCGAAGGCTGTTTGGAACTGAGCTTTACAAGATATGTTGAAATAACATCCTCATAGGAATCAATCATATCTTCGTTTTCATGAATTGTTTCCGCAACCTTTTCGTCATAATGGTCAACAAGCTCAAGTGCGCCGAGGAGCGTACCCTCAGAAAGACGAGCCATTTTTTCAGCAAGTGACTTTGCACGCTCTGTTGCAACAGAGGGAGTGTTGAGAAAACGCTCATCGAGGAACGGAACATCCGAATCCTCATCCTTGTCCTTGATTGTAAGGCAGGCAAGCTTTTCAAGATACTTGTTGAACGGAAGAAGAATTGCAGTTGCAAGCAGATTGAATGCTGTGTGGATAACCGCAATGTTCTCGGGACCTACGATATCATTAAGGAAACCGTAGTTGATAAAGAGGTTAGAACCGTAGAACAATGTACAAATTACAAGTGTGCCGATAATATTGAAGTAAAGATGTACAAATGCGGCACGCTTTGCGTTTTTCTTTGCACCGATACAGGAAATAAGTGCGGTTACGCAAGTGCCTATATTCTGTCCCATAACAATCGGGATTGCCATTGAATAGCTGATTGCGCCTGTTTTGGACAATGCCTGCAAAATACCGACAGAGGCGCTTGAGCTTTGTATAACTGCGGTCAGCAATGCGCCGGCAAGAATACCGAATACAGGGTTGTTAAAGAGTGTGAGGAAGCCTGTGAATGTCGGATCATCCGAAAGCGGTTCAACAGCCGCACTCATCTGATCCATACCAACCATAAGAATACCGAATCCGAGGAAAATTGTGCCGAGATGTTTCTTCTTTTCCGAATTGCAGAACATAAGAAGAATAATTCCTACAAAGGCAAACACGGCAGAGAAAGACGACGGCTTTAAAAGCTGCATAACCAAACTGTCGCCCTCAATACCCGAAAGGCTGAGAATCCAAGAAGTGATTGTTGTGCCGACATTGGCACCCATAATAATACCGATTGCCTGGCGGAGTTTCATAATTCCCGAGTTTACAAAGCCGACAACCATAACGGTTGTTGCCGAAGAGGACTGAATCACCGCAGTAACAGCCGCACCGAGAATGAATCCTTTCATGGTGCTGTTAGTCATTTTTTCCAGAGTTTTTTCAAGCTTACCGCCGGAAAGGCTCTCAAGACCGTCGCCCATTGAATTCATACCGAACAAAAAGAGCGCCAGACCGCAGAGCAGTTGTAAAATCATAAACAAATCCATAAATACATACTCTCCTTTATCATCAATAATATTAAACTAAAGTCATAGGATTGTCAATGAATTGTAAAGAATTTGTAAAGTCTGAAAGCTTGGTAATTATCTTTGAAATTTGTCGAAACACGGCATTTTTTATGTAAGATTCGTGAAATTGTATTGTTTGAGCAATAAAAAAGCGGCACTGCACAATATAGTATGCACAGCACCGCTTGAAATTTATTTTCTCTGCAAAGGATTGTAAAAATATTTACATCAGAACCTTGCGGTAAATGTTGTTCCCTGTTCACTGCTTTCAAGAGAAATCTCTCCGCCGTGTCTTTCGGTAATGTGCTTGACAATTGCAAGTCCAAGACCCGTGCCGCCTGTTTCCTTTGAACGGCTCTTGTCAACACGGTAAAAGCGTTCAAACACACGCTTGTGGTGCTTTTCGGGGATACCGATTCCCGTGTCGGCAACTTTAACAAACGGATGTTCATTGTCATCACCTGTTATGATTTTTACCGAACCGTTTTCACGATTGTAATGGATTGCATTGTCACAAAGATTGTAGATAAGTTCATAAATCTGATTACGGTTTCCGTTTATGACGGCAGTTTTTGTATCAACAGTGATTGTAATTCCGTGCTTTTCGGCATTTGAACGGAGATCCTCGGCAACCTCGGCTGCAACTCCTGCAAGGTCAACAGGGGCAAATTCTTCATCGCTGAATTTTTCGTCAAGCTGTGAGAGCTCCATGATATCGCTTATAAGAGAGAGAAGTCTGCCCGATTCCTTGTGAATTTTATTTGCAAAATTCGGAATATCATCGGGCTTTACAAGACCGCTTGCAATGATTTCCGCATAGCCCGAAATTGAAGTCAGCGGAGTTTTCAGCTCATGCGTTACATTTGCCGTGAATTCACGACGCATTTTTTCAGCCTTTTTCTTAGCCGAAACATCAATAATAAGACAGATTGCACCGTTTTTTTCGCCGTTTGAATAAACAGGATTGGTGATAATCTGCAGCGCTCTGCCCTTTACGGTTGTGTCGCCGTTTTTACTCTCGCCCGAAAGAGCCTTGTCAACGCAATCGTTAAGAACCTCGTTGCGTGAAAATGCAATCAAAGTTTTGTCGGTAACACCGTCATCATCGGCACCGAGAAGCTTTGACGCCGAATAGTTGCTCATAAGCACCTTTTTGTCAACATCAATAAGGATAAATCCCTCCGCCATATTTTCGATAAGCGTTGAAATTTTATCCTTTTCAAACTGCAGTCTGCGCATCTGACGCTTGATTTGTCTTTGCTGGCTTGCAATTTTCTGTGAGAGCGGCAAAAGCTCATCATACGGCGAGCCGTTGCCGTTGTCCGCCATTTCCTTAATCGGTTCAATGATTTTCTTTGTGGAGCGCTTTGTCAGAATTGTACAGACAACAAATACACCTATCATAATTATAAGAATCGACGGAATAACAAAAAGAAAAATTCCGTAAATGCTGTCAATTGTCTTTGCAACACGGATTACAGAACCGTCTGCGGTTTTTCCTGCATAGTAGTATGTTATTTTATTCAAAGTTTCCGACATTCTGTGGCTTGAACCGTTGCCGTCCTTGATTGCCTGTTCAAATTCGGGGCGGTCGCTGTGATTCGGCATAGAATTAACATCTGTGTCAACGCTGTCGGATACAACCGAACCGTCACTTTTTATGAGAGTAACACGAAAATCGCCTATCCCGTAATATTTTGAAAGGTCGATTTCGCTGTCGGAATTATAAACGCTGATGATTTTATCGGTATATTGCCGAACCTCTGCCTCCTGTTCATCGGAAAACACAAACCAGAAAGCGGCTGTTGAAAAAACAGCCGTCAGAAGAATGGACACCACAGCGATAACCGAAAAGTTTTTTAAAAGCTTTTTACTCAGTTTCACTTTATTCCCCCGCCTTATATCCGACATTTCTCACGGTTTTGATAAGGTTTCCGCAGCTGCCGAGTTTTTGCCTGAGGGTTGTAATGTGCATATCAACCGTTCTGCTCTCGCCCTCAAAATCATATCCCCACACATTGAGAATGATATTTTCACGGGTAAGCGCCATACCTTTATTTTTGAGAAGATACTTTAAAAGTTCGTATTCTTTGAAGGTGAGGTTACATTCCTCACCGCAGCTTGTTACAATGTGCTTGGAATCGTCAAAAACAATCTGACCGAGCTTTATTACATCCTGTCTGTCATCAACAGAACATCTGCGGAGGATTGCACGGACTCTTGAAATAAGCTCAAGGACTGAAAAAGGTTTTGTAATATAGTCATCGGCACCCATGTCAAGGCCTTTGACCTTATCCATTTCACTTCCCTTTGCAGTAACAAGGATAACGGGAACATTTTTTGTCACGGCGTCCCTGCGCATTTTTTCAAGCACGGAAAGTCCGTCAAAATCGGGTAACATAACATCAAGAATTACAAGCTGAGGAATTTCGGCTGTACAAGCCTTAAAAAAGCTTTTGCTTTCACCAAAGCTCTGAACCTCATATCCGCTGCTTTTCATGGCATAAGATTCAAGCTCTCTGATATCGGTATCATCTTCAACAATGTAAATTAACATCTAATACTCTCCCTCAACAAATGTGTATTTAAATGCACCGCAAAGGGGCATCTGCACTTAAATTAAAATTGAAACATCCGCCATAATTATAGACTTTTTTTGCAAAAATGTAAAGTTTAATAAAACAAAAATCAGGAGCATACAGCTATGCTCCCGTTTGTTAAGCAAAATATATCAGTCGGACAAATCGCAGCTGCCTGTAATTGAAAAAGCAACCCACTCTGCAACATTAACCGCATGGTCTGCAATTCTTTCAAGATACTTTGCAATCATAACGATATCGAGAGCCTCTGAGCCGAGTTCCTTATTCTTATGAATGAGTTCAACCGTTTCATTCTTTGAACGGTTAAAAAGTTCGTCAACGATATCATCCTGACGGGCTACCTTTTTGGCAACCTCAATATCGCTCTTAACAAAAGCGTCAATAGCCTCCGTTACCATTTTTGAGGCATTGTCTGCCATTTCCAAAATGTGAGTAAGATTGAACACCTGCTTTTTGTCCTTGATGTAAACAGACATTTCAGCAATATCAACTGCCTGATCGCCGATTCTCTCAAGGTCGGTAATCATTTTGAGTGCGGCAGAAACATATCTGAGGTCGTGTGCAACCGGTGCCTGATGAAGAAGAAGGTGCAGACATCTGCTTTGAATGGATTTTTCCGCCTCGTTAATACGATTTTCGTGTCCTCTTGCGATATCAAGCAAATCTTCGCCGTCAACAATCATCTTCATTGTGTTTTTGATTGCCTGCTCAACAAGACCGCCCATTTCAATAAGGCTGTCGTTAAGCTGTGTAAGCTCTTTATCAAAATATTCTCTCATTAGCCAAACCTTCCCGTAATGTATTCTTCGGTACGCTTATCCTGCGGATTTGAGAAAATTGCGTCGGTTGAATTACATTCAACCATTTCACCGAGTAAAAAGAACGCTGTTTCATCTGAAATACGCAAAGCCTGCTGCATATTATGTGTTACCATAACGATTGTATAATCGTTTTTCAGTTTAAGGCAAAGCTCCTCAATTTTACCAGTTGAAATAGGATCAAGTGCAGAAGTTGCCTCGTCCATAAGCAGAACTTCGGGTTTTACGGCAAGTGCTCTTGCAATACAAAGTCTTTGTTGCTGACCGCCCGAAAGACCGAGAGCACTCTTTTTGAGTCTGTCTTTAAGCTCATCCCAGATTGCGGCGTCACGCAAAGATTCTTCAACAATCCTGTCAAGTTCTTTCTTGCTTTTGATTCCGTGTGTGCGAGGGCCGAAAGCGATGTTATCGTAAATGCTCATCGGGAACGGATTGGCTTTCTGAAACACCATACCAACCCTTTTGCGGAGGATATTTACATCCATATCTCCGTAAATATCCTCGTTGTCAAGGCGAATGTCGCCTGTTATCTTACAACCCTCAACAAGGTCGTTCATTCGGTTGAGCGACTTTAAAAGAGTTGACTTACCGCAGCCTGACGGACCGATGAAGGCTGTGATTCTGTTTTTCTTCATACGGATATTTACATCCTTTAACGCATGAAATTTTCCGTAGTAAAGATTCATGTTTTCTATGGTAAATTTATCCATTGTAAAATAATTATCCTTTCCTGTTACTTCTTGTTGTTTCCGAGTTTCTTTGCAACAAATGCCGAGAGTGTATTGATTGCAAAAACAAGTACAAGAAGTACAACTGCGGTACCCCATGCCTGATCTGTATGAAGTCCTTCGTTGGTAAGTACATACATATGAACGGCAAGTGACCGTCCCGAATTGAGAGGGCCTGCCGCATAGCCTGTTGCCGAACCGTAAGTATAAATAAGTGCGGCTGTTTCGCCTACTATTCTGCCGACAGCAAGAATGATTCCGGCAAGAATACCGGGCATCGCACTCGGAAGAATAATTCTCATAATTGTTCTGAGCTTGCCCGAACCAAGTCCGTAACTGCCCTCACGGTATGAATCGGGAACTGTGAGAAGTGCCTCCTCGGTTGTACGCATAATTGTGGGAAGTACCATAATTGCAAGCGTAAATGCACCGGCAAGAAGTGAATAACCCCAGTTAAGGGCATACACAAAGAAAAGCATACCGAAAAGACCGTAAACAATTGACGGAATACCGGCAAGGGTTTCTGCCATTGTTCTTATTACCTTAACAAGCTTGTTGCCACGCTTTGCATACTCTGCAAGATAGATTGCCGCTCCCACACCGAACGGTACGGAAATTATAAGGGTTACAAGCGTGAGAACAATTGTGTTGATAATTGACGGCATACACGATACATTGTCGCTGTTGTACTCAAGTGAGAACAGCTCGGGGGTAAGGTTCGGAACACCTCGCACAAGAACATAGACAATGATAAATATGAGAGCCGCCGCTGAAAGTGCCGCCGCAAGACCTACAAGAATGAGCAGTACAAGTGAAAGGGGCTTTCTTTTGTAGGCTTTCATTCTCTGTTTAAACGATACTTTGTTGATTGCCTTAATCTGTGACACATCAACCGCAGCAGCATCGTTTTTTATATTATCGCTGTTAGCCACGCTTTTCACTCCTACTCTTTATAGCCTGCATTGAAAGTGTGATGAGCAGAACAAATACGAACAGAACAACACCCGTTGCAATAAGTGCCTGACGGTGCAAGCCTGTTGAATAACCCATTTCAAGAACAATGTTTGCGGTCAGGGTACGAAGTCCGTCCGTAACGCTGTGCGGAATCTGAACCTGATTACCTGCAATGAGTACAACTGCCATTGTTTCGCCCAACGCTCTGCCTATGCCGAGAACAACTCCTGCAAGAACGCCTGATTTTGATGCCGGAAGAATTGTCTTGAACACACTTCTTTCCTTTGTAGCACCAAGTGCCAGAGCACCTTCGTAGTAGCTTTCGGGAACTGCTCGGATTGCCGACTCTGACACACCGATAATTGTCGGAAGAATCATAACTCCGAGTACGATTGACGCCGCAAGCCAGCTTGAACCGTCACCGCCGAAGTTATCACGGATGAACGGTACAACTACCATAAGTCCGAAGAAGCCGTAAACAATTGATGGGATGCCTGCCAAAAGCTCTGTTGCCGGTTTAAGCACCTTGTAAAGCGGTGCAGGGCAAAACCTTGCAAGAAATACTGCTGTGAGAATTCCTATCGGAACACCGATTATGATTGCTCCCGCAGTAACATATATGCTTGCGATAATCATATCAAAAATTCCATATGATGCAGGCACATTCGTAGGCGCCCATTTCTGTCCGCCTACGAAATCAAAGAAGCCTATTTCTGCCATTGCAGGAACACCGTTACAGAATAAGAATATACAGATTATGACAACCGCCGCTATACTTGTTACAGCTGTGAGGAAGAAAACTCCCTGCATTGCCTTTTCACGAAATCTGTTTAATCTCATTTAATTATGTCACTCCAAACAGTTGTTTCACCTGTGTAAATTGATTTTACCTGATCAAGTGTGAGGTCATCACATGTGTTTGCATTGTTTACGATTACTGCGATACCGTCTTTTGCGATTGTTTCAACCTTGAGTGCGCTCTTTTCCTCATCTTTAAGGTCACGGGACGCCATACCGATATCACATGTACCGCCCATAGCTGACTGCATACCTGCCGATGAGTCGGATGTCTGGATTTCAACCTTAGCGTTTGTGTTTACCTTCTGATAAGCCTCTGCAAGCTTTTCCATTACAGGTGATACCGAAGTTGAACCTGCTACGCTGATTTTGCCTGACGGCTTCTTACCGCTGTATGCGGCATTTTCCGAAACTGTTACATAACCGTTGTCCGAAACAATCTTCTGACCGTCTGAGCTCATTATGTAATCAACAAAATCCTGAGCAACATCGCTGAGTTCGCCCTTGTAAGCAATGTTGAACGGACGGCTTACTACATAGTCGCCTGACTTTACATTATCGGCTGTTGCCTCAACACCGCCGATTTTAAGAGCCTTTACCGTATCGTTGAGTGAACCGAGTGAAATGTAACCGATTGCCGCATCGTTATCCTTAACATTTGTGATAACAGCCTCTGTGCTGTTGATTGTTACAGCCGAAGTAGTTGTGTTGTCTGTCTTGTTGTCGCCGTCCTTAACAAGAACGCCTGTAAGCTCTGTGAATGCGTCTCTTGTGCCTGAGCCTTCTTCTCTTGTTACAACAGAGATTGTTTTTGATGCGTCAAACTTTGCTGCGTCCGAACCTGCGTCGGATGAACCGTTTGATGAAGAATTTGCACCGCCGCAGCCTGCAAATGCAGAAACTGCAAGAACACCGAATAATGCTGTTGCCGTAATTTTTTTAGTCATAGATTTCATTTGAATTTTCTCCTTAAATTCATATCATTTGTGTACCTCTTTCGTACAACATCAGTCTATGACTGTTTTGTAAAATACGCTGTTTGTCAATTGTAAAAAGAGTGTAAATAAAAATATAGGTTTTGTATGCCAAAATAAATTTTTACAAATTTGCGTGACAAAGCCTTTTATTTGTGGTACAATATTACAGAAGTGTGCAGGATGTAAAATAATTCCTGCAAAATTTCAAAATCATCTTACATAAGATTTACAGAGAAATATTATTCCAAGGAGGTCATTTTAGTGGCTGAAAACAAAATTCCATACAAAATATACCTTGACGAAAGCGAAATTCCGACAAAATGGTACAATGTTCGTGCAGATATGAAAAACAAGCCTGCACCGCTTTTAAACCCTGCAACACTCAAGCCTATGACACACGCAGACCTTGCTCCCGTGTTCTGTGATGAGCTTATTGACCAGGAGCTTGACGATACAGACGCATACATTGACATTCCGGAAGAAATTCAGAACTTCTATAAAATGTACCGTCCATCTCCGCTTATAAGAGCATATTTTCTTGAAAAGGCTCTTGACACTCCCGCAAAGATTTACTACAAATTCGAGGGCAACAACACAAGCGGAAGCCACAAGCTCAACAGCGCAATTGCTCAGGCTTACTACGCTAAAAAGCAGGGACTTAAAGGTGTTACAACCGAAACAGGCGCAGGTCAGTGGGGTACTGCCCTTTCAATGGCTTGTTCATATTTCGGCCTTGACTGCAAGGTATTTATGGTAAAGGTTTCATACGAGCAAAAGCCTTTCAGAAGAGAGGTTATGAGAACCTACGGTGCAAGCGTTACTCCGTCACCGTCAACAACAACAGAAGTCGGCAGAAAGATTCTTGAGGCTCACCCCGGTACAACAGGAAGCCTTGGCTGTGCTATTTCTGAGGCTGTTGAGGTTGCAACTCATACAGACGGCTACCGTTATGTACTCGGAAGTGTGCTTAATCAGGTACTTCTTCATCAGTCCGTTATCGGTCTTGAAGCAAAAGCCGCTCTCGAAAAGTACGATGTAAAGCCTGACATTATCATCGGCTGTGCAGGCGGCGGTTCAAACCTCGGCGGTCTTATCTCTCCGTTTATGGGTGAAAAACTCCGTGGCGAAAATGACTACAAGTTTATCGCTGTTGAGCCGGCATCATGCCCAAGCCTTACAAGAGGTAAGTTTGCATATGACTTCTGCGACACTGGTATGATTTGTCCTCTCGCAAAGATGTACACGCTCGGCAGCGGATTTATTCCGTCAGCCAACCACGCAGGCGGACTTCGTTTCCACGGTATGAGTTCAACACTTTCTCAGCTTTACCATGACGGTCTTATGGAGGCAAGAGCAGTTGAGCAGACAAGCGTATTTGCAGCAGCAGAGCAGTTTGCAAGAGTTGAGGGTATTCTCCCTGCTCCCGAAAGCAGTCACGCAATCAGAGTTGCAATTGACGAGGCTCTCAAGTGCAAGGAAACAGGCGAAAAAAAGACAATTCTCTTCGGTCTTACAGGTACAGGCTACTTTGATATGGTTGCTTATCAGAAGTATAATGACGGCGAAATGAGTGACTACATTCCGACAGACGCCGACCTCCAGCAGGGCTTTGACGGCTTACCAAAGGTTGACTAATGCGAGTGTCTCGCACCCGGTTCGTGAAGACAGTTTCATTTTTCTAAAACTTATTATGCCCGAGCATTACTCGGCACGCACATAACTTTTCAGAATGCGAGTGCATTTTTAGAATTACATAAAAAAGAGGTCAGCAATGCTGACCTCTTTTCAACTGTATTATTTCGGTAACTGTATCTCATTTATACAGTTTATTTTCATCATAAATTTTCTGTCATTACTTGGCGGGCGTCCAATGAACGCCCCTACGGAATTGTGCGAACGGTTGCAATGTTACGCTCGGGCATAATATGTTTTTTACATTAAAACTGTCTACACGAATCGGGAACGGCGGCTCGCCGTGCGGGCGTCCGATGAACGCCCCTACGGAATTGTGCGAACAATTACAATACTACGCTCGAGCATAATATGTTTTTTTACATTACAAACTGTCTTCCCGACATTAATTTTCCATTTTCAATTTTCAATTTTACATTTAATTAAAACTGTCTTCACGAACCGGGAACGGCGACTCGCCGTGTAGGCGGATACTGTCCGCCCATACGGTTCTAAAAGAAAAATTACAAAAACAAAAAACGGTTGGATTACTTTTTTCGTAAATCCAACCGTTAATTTTTTATTTGGTAATCTAAAGTCCGAACTTATTCTCTGCCGGCACGAACACTTGCGGAGGCAAGTATATACACAAAACCGAGGAGAATATCGGTTGCTATGTCGAACACTTCAATCACAAAAACAACCTGTCCGTTGACAACATTAAATATGATGTTAAGCACTCCGATAAACACAAGCACTACTGCGAGTTTGCCCGAAGTTTTCAACATTTTTTGCATATCCGGCGGTGATGTCTTTTTTGAAACGGCTCTCAGTCCCATTGAACCTACTGCGAGCTTCAGCACCATTGAAACGGTGACGGTCACGATTAGCAGATAGTCGAATACCGATGCCGATCCGCCGTCAAATGACGGGATAATCGTATTAACCAGCTTGTATGCAACCAAAATTCCCGAAAATATAACTCCGAGAAACATTACAACTGCCGTTACTTTGATTTTTTCTTTCATAAGACACACCCCCGTGAAGGTTTAAGTTATCAGCCGATAAGTTCCTTAATCTTTGACTCTGCAAGAGCAGGATCTGCCTTACCTCTGCTGTTCTTCATAACATTTCCGACAAGCGACTTAATCGCCTTTTCCTTGCCGTTCTTATAGTCCTCAACAGCCTTTGGATTGCTCTCAACAGCCTGCTTGCACAAATCGTTGAGTGCGTTTTCGTCAAGACCACCCATATCGCTTTCGCTGATAAATTCAAGAGCACCCTTGCCGCTGTCAAGCATTTTTTCAAGTGTTGCCTTCGCAAGGTTGTTGCGGATTTTACCGCTGTCAAGAAGTTTTACAAGCTCGTTAAGCTGTTCGGGAGTAACCGCAACATCAAAGATTTCCTTGTCAGCCTCGGTTTCTGTTCTGCGGAAAATCTGACCGATAATGAAGTTTGAAACTGTCTTTGGTGACTTAACGCCCTCGCAAGCCTTGTCAAAATACTCGCTGATTTTACGGTACTTTGTAAGAAGCTGTGCATCCTTTTCGGGAATTGCAAGTTCATCAATATATCTTCTGCACTTATCGGCAGGAAGCTCAGGCATTGCAGCCTTGATTTCTTCAACAACATCTTTCGGAACATGGATAGTAACAAGGTCGGGATCACGGAAATAACGGTAATCGTGAGCATCCTCTTTACTTCTCATTGAAGATGTTGTGTTGGTTGCGTCGTCATAACGGAGAGTTTCCTGAACAACACTTCCGCCGTTTTCAATAAGGTCAACCTGTCTTTCAAACTCATACTCCATAGCCTTTGCTATGTTGTTGATTGAGTTCATATTTTTAATTTCGGTTCTTGTACCAAGCTTTTCGCTGCCCTTTGGACGAACCGAAATGTTTACATCGCAACGCATTGAGCCTTCCTGCATCTTACAGTCGGAAATTCCGATGTAACGCATAACCTGCTGAAGCTTTTCAACATACTCTCTTGCCTCGTCAATTGAACGAATGTCAGGCTCTGAAACGATTTCGATAAGAGGAACACCGCCACGGTTATAGTCAACATATGTGTCGCCGTGCTGATGAATGAGCTTTCCTGCATCCTCTTCGATGTGAATGTGGTGCAGACGGATTTTTCTGCCGTTTGAAAGCTCAACATAACCGCCTATAATGAGCGGAGCATAAAGCTGGCTAATCTGATAAGCCTTTGAAAGGTCGGGATAGCAATAGTTCTTTCTGTCCATTTTTGAAATCTCTGCGATTTCACCGTGAACTGCAAGACCTGCACGGATTGCATAGCGAACTACCTCACGGTTAAGCTTTGGAAGTGTTCCCGGCAGACCGATACACACGGGACAGCAATGGCTGTTTGGCGCACCGCCGAATTTTGTAGTACAGCCGCAGAAGATTTTTGTCTTTGTGGCAAGCTCAATATGGGTTTCAAAACCCGCAACTAATTCGTAACTCACAGCTTAACACCCCACTTTGTATCCTTAAAGTTTTCAGCAGCAGCCTGCTGATATTTGTACGCCGCATTAAGAATTTCAGCCTCGCCAAAGCTCTTGCCGATAAGCTGCATACCAATCGGCATACCCTTTGCGTTGAATCCGCACGGAACCGAAACACCCGGCAGACCTGCAATATTGACAGGTACAGTGCAGATATCCGTAAGATAGGTTTCAATCGGATCGCTTACAGCATGTCCCTTTTCAAATGCTGTCATAGGAACAGTCGGTGCAAGGATTACATCGCACTTTTCAAATGCGTTATTGAATGCCTTAACGATAGTGCCGCGAAGATTCTGAGCCTTTTTGTAATAAGCGTCATAGTAACCTGCGGAAAGAACATAAGTACCGAGGAGGATTCTGCGTTTAACCTCTTCGCCGAATCCCTCCGAACGGGTACGGCAGACCATATCGTGAGTGCCGTTGTAATGCTCGGTTTTATAACCGAAACGGATACCGTCATATCTGCCGAGGTTTGAAGATGCCTCGGCACAGGCGATGATATAGTAAACAGGAAGGGCAAATTTGAGTTCTGGCAGGTCAAAGTAAACAATCTCTGCGCCCATTGACTTATAGATATCGGCAGCCTTTAAGACAGCCTCTTTTACATCGTCACGGACACCCTCAAGATATTCCTTTGCAATACCGATTTTCATACCCTTGATGTCATTGTTGAGTTTTGAATAAGTGTCACCGACAAAGCCCTTTGAGGTTGAATCTTTTTCATCTCTCTTTGAAATTGCATCAAAAACAATTGCAGCGTCCTCAACAGACTTTGTAATCGGTCCAATCTGGTCAAGTGAACTTGCGTATGCGATAAGTCCGTAACGGGAAACCGCACCGTAAGTAGGTTTAAGACCTACAATACCGCAGAATGATGCCGGCTGACGGATTGATCCGCCTGTATCGGAGCCAAGACCGTAAGCGGCAATGTTTGCGCCTACCGCACTTGCAACACCGCCTGATGAACCGCCTGAAACATAGTTTGAATCAAACGGATTCATTGCACCGCCAAAGTATGATGTTTCGCATGAAGAGCCCATTGCGAACTCGTCCATATTCGTCTTGCCGAGCATAACTGCGTTTTCGCCTGCAAGAGTTTCCCAAACGGTTGCGTTATAAATCGGCTTATAGCCTGTGAGAATTTTTGAACAACAGGTTGTTTCAATTCCCTTTGTTGAAATATTGTCCTTGAGCGTCATCGGAACACCCTCGAGCATACCGATTTCCTCGCCGGAGGCAATTTTTCTGTCAACAGCCTCGGCAGTTTTCAGAGCCTCCTCGCCTGTTACATTAACATATGCGTTAAGCTCGCCGTCAGCCTTTTCGATTTCGTCAAGATAGCTTTTTGTAAGCTCGGTACATGAACACTCTTTTGACACAAGCATTTCATGAATTTTTTCAATAGAACCCATTTTTACACCGCCTTACTCTCTGTTTCTTACAAGGAAGTGATCCTCTGCCTGCTCGGGAGCATTTGAAAGGATCTCCTTTGTATCGTAGGACTCAACAACCTCATCCTCACGAAAAACATTTGACAGATTGTTAATATCGTCAAACTCCTCGCCGTCTGTCGGAGCGTTATTGATTGTGTCGGCAAAATCTATGATTTCCTGCATTGACTTTGTAAGGCCGTCAAGCTCCTCTTCGGGAACAAAAAGCTTTGAAAGCAACGCAATGTTTTCAACATCTTCTCTTGTTACCATAAAAACCGTCCTTTTTAAAGAAAATAGGGCAAGTCATATAATATATAACTCGCCCTTTGAGTTTGAATATATGACTGCAAATGCAGTTTTTATCTTAATTTAATATGAACCTCACGGAGCTGCTGTTCTGTTACCTCACCCGGTGAACCGAGGAGAAGATCCTGAGCATTGGAGTTCATCGGGAATGCAATAACTTCTCTGATGTTCTCTTCCTCTGTAAGGAGCATAATCATACGGTCAACACCCGGAGCCATACCTGCGTGCGGCGGAGCACCGTACTGGAACGCATTGTAGAGTGCAGAGAACTTAGCCTTGAGGTCATCCTCACTGTAGCCGGCAAGCTCGAACGCTTTCTTCATAATTTCAATATCGTGGTTACGAACAGCGCCTGATGAAAGCTCTACACCGTTGCAAACGATATCGTACTGATAAGCAAGAACCTCTTCGGGATCCTTGTTAAGAAGGCTGTCAAGACCGCCCTGCGGCATTGAGAAAGGATTGTGTGTGAAGATAATTTTATTTGTTTCTTCATCTCTCTCAAACATCGGGAAGTCAACGATAAAGCACATTTCAAAACGGCTTGTATCGATAAGGTCAAGACGCTTTGCAACCTCTGTTCTGATCTGACCCGCAAGCTTTGGAGCTTCCTGAGCAGTATCGGCAATAAAGTAGATTACATCGCCTGCTTTTGAACCGTTACGGCTGATAAGTTCTTCACGGTCGCCCTCTTTAAGGAACTTGTCAATCGGACCGTCAAATGTGAGGTCATCTCTAACCTTAACATAGCCAAGGCCCTTCATGCCGATTGAAAGAGCGAACTCCTCCATCTTCTTGAACCATTTCTTTGACTGACCTGCGGCGTTCGGAACATTGATTGAACGAACTGTCTTTTTGCGGAACGGAGCAAAGTCTGTTTCCTCAAACATATCGCTGATTTCAACAATTACGAGCGGATTGCGGAGGTCAGGCTTGTCTGTACCGTACTTGAGCATACTCTCTGCATACGGAATACGGGCAAACGGAGGCTTTGAAACCTCTTTATTTGAAAACTTCTTGAATGTTTCGTAAAGAACCTCTTCAGCAACAGCAAATACATCTTCCTGTGTTGCAAAAGCCATTTCAAAATCAAGCTGATAGAACTCACCCGGTGAACGGTCTGCACGGGCGTCCTCATCACGGAAGCAAGGTGCAATCTGGAAATACCTGTCAAAGCCTGACACCATAAGGAGCTGTTTAAAAATCTGAGGAGCCTGTGGGAGAGCATAGAATCTGCCCTTGTGCTTTCTGCTCGGGATAAGGTAGTCACGAGCGCCCTCCGGAGATGAAGTTGAAAGGATAGGAGTCTGAATCTCCATAAAGCCCATTTCGTTCATCTTGTTGCGCAGAAATGTGATAATCTGCGAACGAATCATAATATTATTGTGAACCTTCGGGTTACGGAGGTCAAGAAAACGATATTTAAGTCTTACTTCTTCATTGGTATTTGTAGAGGTTGCAACCTCAAACGGAAGAACATTCTTACACTTACCGAGAACCTTGATGTCCTCCGTGTGAACTTCAACGAAACCTGTTGCAATCTTCTTGTTGATTGTTTCTTCGTCACGCTTAACAACAGTACCGCTGAGAGTTACTGTACATTCCTTGTTGATATCTTTAAGGAGTTCATCGTTGTGAACAACAACCTGAAGCACACCGTACTGATCACGGATATCGAGGAACATTACACCGCCGTGGTCACGGATATTTTCAACCCAGCCCGCAACTCTGACCTGCTGTCCGATATTTTCTTCTCTTAACTCACCGCAGGTGACTGTGCGGTATTCATTAGCTTTTATCATTACTGTAACTATCCTTTCACAGATATTTTGCCTGTCAGCCTATTTATTTAGCCTATTCTTCTGTATTATAACACAATTGCTGTATTCAATCAATATTTTACAAAAGATTTTTTAAGCATACGGCAAAATATTCCGTTATTCAACGCTTTTAAGACTTTCAACCATATTAACGGCTTTAATCTTAAAGCTCATAACCGCATTTACAAGAATTGAAAACAGGAATGTCAGCCCTGCCGCATAGAGGTATGAAGTGAAATAAATATCTCTTCCGAACATAACGTTGTCAACCTCAACCGTCTGAATGATGAAACCTGTCAAAAGGTTTCCGAGGAACAGACCTACGAAAATTCCGAGGAGGGTCAAAATTATGTTCTCTTTGTAAATGAAGGATGAAGTTTCACGGTTGTAGAATCCGAGAACCTTAAAGGTTGCAATTTCACGGACACGCTCGGCAATGTTGATATTTGTCAGGTTGTAGAGTACAACAAAGGCAAGTGCCGCTGCGCAGATTATCATAACCGTAACAACCATATCAAGCGAGTTGAGCATATTTCTAAATTCGTTCAAGCTTGATGCAATGTAGCTTACCGCCGCAATTTTATCATCTGATAAAACCTGTGAACCGAATTCGTCGCAGGCGGAATCCGAGGTATCTTTGAGTGCGACATCAGCCATATTATAGGTGCAGTCACTGCCGAACAAGCTCTTATAGGTGGTTGGCGTCATATAAACAAAATTGTAAATGTACTGTTCAAAAATTCCGCTGACCTTAACCTCTGCCTTTTTGCCGTCAACATTCAGTGTGATTTTGTCGCCTGTTTTTATTCCAAGCTCACTGCACATTTTTTCACTGAGCATTACTACGCTGTCCGAAAGCTTGAGTTCTTCTTTGCCATTTCTTGTATGCAGAGAAACAATTTCGTCAAACTTTTCGGGATTCTGCGGTACAACAAGATTTGTGTCGCTGTCCTTAACCTTACTGCCGTGTGTTACCGTACATTCCTGCTGTGAAACAAGCATTGAGTGTTTGACATTGCTGTTTTTATCAAGTGTATCTGTCAAAAACGAAAGATTGTCGGCACTTCCGCTGTCTTTAGGAACAACAACGGCATCGTATTTATAGATTGTTTCAAACTGATCGTGTGTCATCGGTTCAAAGCTGTTGAGCAAACCGAATGCGGCAACAATCAGAGCCGTACAACCTGCCACACCGATAACAGTCATACAAAGTCTTACCTTGTATCTGAACAGATTTCTTGCGGTCAGCTTTGAGTTAAAGCTCATATGTAACCACAACGGTTTTATGCGTTCAAGCAAAATTCTCTTGCCCGCCTTTGGTGCTTTCGGCCGCATAACAGCCGCAGGCTTTTCGTGCAGAGATTTTGCACACACTACAACCGACACAACAACCGTGCAGACAACTGCGGCAACAATTCCGAAAATTATGCTTGTATAGTCTGGTATCAGCGTTATATCGCCGATGTAGTACATAATTTTGTAAGCATCATAAATTACAAACGGCAAGGTGAAAATGCCGATTAAAATACCGACTACACTTCCGATAACAGCCGCAAGCAACGAGTAGATTACAAACTTCATTACAATGCTTGTGTTGCTGTAGCCGAGTGCTTTCAGCGTTCCGATTTCGGTACGCTTTTCCTCAATAAGTCTTGTCATTGTGGTTACGCAGACAAGCACCGCTACGAGCAGGAAAAACACGGGGAATACCGTTGCAACAGCGCCGAGTCTGTCTGCATTTGAAGAAAATGTTGAGTAACCCGGGTTGTCGCTTCTGTCAAAAACATACCACTTTGGTTCTGTAAGAGAATTAATTTCTTCCTCTGCGTCTTTGATTTTATCCTCTGCTTTTTTAAATTCTTCATCGGCTTTTTTAACGCCGTCATCGTATTCTGTCTGTGCATCGGAGAGTTTTTTCTCGCCGTTTTTCTTTTCCTCGGCAAGCTTTGCAACACCGCTGTCATACTCGCTCTGAGCGTCATTCAGCTTGCTTTCTGCCGAATCAAGCTGTGCCTGACCGTCTGCCGACTGTTGTGCAAGTTCTGCTTTTGCGGCATCAAGCTGTGTTCTTCCGCTTGAAATCTGTGAATATGCGTAGTCAAGCTGAGCCTGTCCCTCACTTTTTTTCTGTTCAAAAAGAGCCTTGCTTTCGGAAAGTCGGCTTTCGCTTTCTTCAAGCTGTGCCTTTGCGGAATCGTATGTTGCGTTGAGTTCGTCAAGCTTCTGCTGAGCCTGTTCAAGCTGTGCGTTCAAAACAGCAAGCGTTTCTTCATCGGTTGTCTGACTGATTTGATACTGCAAAGCCGAAACAGCTTCCTCAGCCTGACTTATTCCTGCCAAAAGCTGTGGTTCCTGTTCGGTTTGAAATGTATCCTTTGCCGACTGCAGCTGATATTCCGCATTTTCTATTTCAGCCTGTGATTTTGAAATTTCTTTATCAAATTCTGCTTTTGAAGAATTATATTGTTCTTCGGCAGAATTAAGCTGACTTTCCTTTTCGGCAATCTGAGCCTGTGCATCGGCAATTTTTGTGTTGTATTCATTGCGTGAATTTTCAAGCTGTGTCCTGCCGTCCTCAATCTGCTGTTTTGCCGAATCAAGTTTTTTCTGTGCGTCATCGGTCTTGGTTTTCAGCTCTTTTTTGCCGTCATCAATCGCCGTCTTTGCATCGGCAAGCTTCTTTTCGGTTTTTTCTTTATTGTCCGAATACTCCTGTTTTGCATCTGCAAGGTCGTTCTTAGCCTTGTCGATAACCTCAACCGTAAAGCTGTTGCTCCTGTTCTCTCCCACCTTTTCAAAATCGGCGGCTTTATTCTCTATGGCATTATCATAATCGTCCGTGTATGCCAAGAATTTATCCGAAATATCGGTTTTTACATAAAGCTCCGTGTAGCGTTCAAAGGCGAAATCTTCGGGGCAAATGTAGAAATAATCCGAGATTTTTCCGTTGCCGACCGTCGTAGTTCCTCGCTGATATGCTATGTAAAGAGGTGACTGCACAAGACCGACCACCGTGTATTCAAGGGTTTTAAGTTCGGTTGAAGTATCTGTATCGCCCGTCTGTTTTGCAAATCTGATTTTGTCACCGATTTTATAACCCTCTGCCGTGAACGAGCTTGAATCGGCTGCAATTTCACCCGACTTTTCGGGAAGTCTGCCTTCCGTCAAAACAAGCTTGTTCTGAACGGAATTATCACCGTATTTTTCGGGAAGTGCAATGACTCTCATAGTCCTGCCGCCGCTGTCGGCATCGGTCTGAACATCGCAGAAATATGACGGCATAACAGAGGTTACTCCGTCCGTATTTTTTACCGCCTTTATGTCGTCCTCATCAAATCCGACCGTTGACACAAGTCGGTAATCCATAAGCTCCTGCTCGTCCGTGTAGGTTCTTGCAAGATTGTACATTGACGGAACCGTTGCCTTTATTCCTGCAAAAAATCCCACTCCGAGGGCAATAATCGCCATAATTGAAATGAATCTTGCTTTTGTATTTTTAATTTCTCTGAATGTGTTTTTTATCAAGGATTTAGTCATTGTGACACCTCCTTTTCATTTTTTACCACTCAATTTCTTCAACATTTTTCGGATTTTCATTATAAATATCTTCAACAATTTTTCCGCTTTTCATTCTTATAATGTGATCCGCCATCGGCGTTATTGCTCCGTTGTGAGTGATGAGAACAACGGTCATTTTGTCTTTACGGCAGGTTTCCTGCAACAATTTCAGAATCTGTCTGCCCGTGTTGTAGTCAAGCGCACCTGTCGGTTCGTCACAAAGCAAAAGCTTCGGTCTTTTGGCAAGTGCTCTTGCGATTGAAACTCTCTGCTGTTCACCTCCCGAAAGCTGTGCAGGGAAGTTGTTTGCCCTTTCAAGCAAGCCCACGCTGTCAAGAGCAGTTTCGCTGTCAAGAGGATTACTGCAAATCTGAGCGGCAAGCTCAACATTTTCCTTTGCTGTTAGGTTATGAACAAGGTTGTAGAACTGGAACACAAAGCCTATGTCGTGCCGTCTGTACTCAATAAGCTGTTTGTCCTTAAATTTGCTTATATCCTTTCCGCCGACAATGATTTCGCCCTCGGAACAGCTGTCCATTCCGCCGAGAATATTCAGAACGGTTGTTTTGCCTGCACCGGACGCACCGACTACAATTGCAAACTCGCCCTCCTCAACCTTGAACGAAATGCCGTCAACCGCATTGATGACAATCTCACCCGTTTTGTATCTTTTGTAAACATTATTAAATTCTACAAGACTCATAAAATCACCCTTTTCATATGTTTCTTACAGAAAAAATCACCGTGCTTTGCATATTAATTATACCAAATTAATGCCACAATATCAACAGAAATCTTACCGTATTCGTCATCTGTATGTACAATATTTTGAAATTATACATATAAAAACAGCAGAGGTCACACTAAACCTCCGCTGCAAAAAATTATTCATATGTATGATTACAGACCTCGTTGATTTTATCACGGAGCTTTAAGAAATCGTCAAAAGCGTCGGGCTTTCTGCGTGGATCACGCAAAATTGCCGCAGGATGAAGCATTGCCATCATAAGCACACCGTTTTTCTCAATCCACTGACCGTGTTCCTTTGTGATTTTGATATCCGATTTAATAAGCCTTGCCGCCGCAATTCTGCCGAGACAGACAATAATTTTCGGCTTGATCATTCTCACCTGTGTTCTGAGCCACTCAATGCACATTTCCTGTTCTTCGGGCTTTGGATCACGGTTCTTCGGCGGACGGCACTTTACCATATTGGCAATGTAAATATTCTTGTTTCTGTCAAGGTCAACAGCCGCAAGCATTTTGTCAAGCAGTTTGCCTGCTCTGCCGACAAACGGTTCGCCTTGAAGATCCTCGTTTTCGCCCGGACCTTCACCGATGAACATAACCTCTGCATTTTCGTTGCCGACGCCCACAACAACATTTGTGCGAGTTTCGCAGAGTTCACACCTGTGACAGTTTTCACAAGCCGATTTTAATTCTTCCCAGGTATTATACATAATTTTCTCTCCCAAAATAAAGATTTAAATTTATCAAAAATGTTGAAATTCCAAGAATAAAGTAGTAAAATAAACACGAAGCCGTACGGCGAATTCTAATTGAATGGTGGTACACAAAATGAAAGTAATGGTTGAAACATCAGCGCATCATGTTCATGTTACCAAAGAAACTCTTGAGGCTCTCTTTGGCAAGGGCGCAACTCTTACAAACAAAAAGAATCTTTCACAGCCCGGACAGTTTGCCTGTGTTGAAAAGGTAACTGTTGTAGGTCCGAAAAGTGAAATGAAAATGTCAATTCTCGGTCCCGAAAGAAGTGCAGATCAGGTTGAAATCTCTCTTACAGACGCTCGTAAGCTCGGCATTGCCGCTCCTGTCAGAGAATCAGGCGATATTGCAGGCACACCCGGTTGCAAGCTTGTCGGTCCCGAGGGCGAAGTTGAAATCGAATGCGGTGTAATTGCCGCTAAAAGACACATTCACCTTGATCCGAAAACTGCCGAGGAGTTTGGTCTTAAGGACAAACAGCTCGTTTCGGTTAAGGTCGGCGAAAATACAGGCAGAGCAACAACATTCGGTGATGTTGTAATCAGAGTAAACGCAAACTACGCTCCTGCAATGCACATTGATACAGACGAATCAAATGCCGCAGGTCTTGGCGGTACGGTTGACGGCGAAATCATCGCATAATTTCGATTTAAACCAAATCACATTTTTGGGACAGTCTTAAAGGCTGTCCTTTTGTTTTGCCAAAATCAAGTCAGTTGGGACAAAAGCTGAGATGTCTGTTCAGAAGATTTGTCAAATCATTTATTTCATTCACGGAAAGCTTCCTGAGATCAACCAACAATACATGGTTTGAGCGATGGATAATGTAGATATAATTTTTATAATTGCCCCAAAAATAAAACATATTCCATTGATTCATTCCTTTTACCCACGGTGAAATTATCTGAATACCATCTTCAAAAAACATATATTCTCTAACCCCCTGTTTTTCAGAAGGATCTGCTTTGCTTGACCTTATATAGAAAATCAATTCATGTATTTTTCTTGCAAATATTGCTAACAAAATATCCAGAGCTACAAAAATAAATGTCATGAAATCAATTGAACCACCATTCATTGGGGGGTCAAAAATAGTTTGAAGTACAGTAATTACTGCGATAAATAAAAGACCTATTCTAATAATTAATCTTTTCTTTTTATTTCCCAGACAATCTAATGAAATTTCTTTCATTACTTTATTTTCCTCTTCACCAACATTAATTTTACATTTAATCATTTTGATTTTACCCTTTCATTTCTTTTTTCAAAAGGAAATCGGTTTGCATATCGTCACCAATGACAAATGTGTGATGTGAAAATTTTTCATATCCTTTTGATTTGTAGAATTTCTTTGCAGGCTCGTTATGTTCCCACACACCGAGCCATATTGTTGAAAGTTTTTTCTTACTTGCAAAATTCTCCGCAATCTGCATAAAGGCTGAGCCTATGCCCTGTCCTTTGGCACTTTTCAGAATATAGATGCGTTGAATTTCAAGCGCATTGTCAAGGCATTTTTCAGTCTGCGCATTGCCGATATTCAGTTTTAAATATCCGAGAGGAGTACCGTTTTTGTACGCTATAAAGGTTACACTTTCGGAGTTTGCAATTTCTGCTGACAGCTTTTCCGCTGAATAGGTTTCTGCAAGAAATTTTCGCATATCCTCCTCATCGGTTGAATCGGAGAAAGTTTCGTAAAAAGTTGTTCTGCAAAGATATTGCAGGTCCGCCAGCATATCAATGGTGCATATTTTTATATCCATTTTGCTGTTCATATTATCAAAGTCTGCTCAAAAATGTGTGGAGAAAATCGGGGAAAATTTCTCGCCAAGATTTTTCATTGTGTGCGTTTTCAAAAAGAATGACCTCGTTCATTCTGTCATACGGGTAGAAGCTTTCTTCCAAAAGTTCATAGAGCATTTCGGTGCTTTCAAAAATCATCTCTTCAAGCTCGTCACCGTTACCCGTATAGATGTAGAGGTACGGCATATTTTCAACAATTTTTGTCGAAAGATATTTCGCCCAATCCTCTCTTGTATAACAGAGAAATGCAGGAGAAAGCACACCTGCATAGCCGAATATTTCCGAGTGTTCAAAAGCCGAAAAAAATGACATAAGTCCGCCCGATGAGCTTCCGCAGACGGCAACATTCTGTCTGTCGGTGCATACGGGGAAATTATTTTCAACATACGGAATGACGGTATTCATAAGAAAATTGTCAAAGATTTCGCCCTCCGGTTTGAAATCCTCGCAGAGCATTTCAAGGTGCTGAACCTCACCGATTGATTTCGGTGTAAGCTCGCTGTCACGCCAAGCATTACCGTTGTCAATACCTACGATTACAGCGTTGCCTACACCGCTTTTCTGCTCGTTTTCAACGGCTTTTACAACCTCCCACGAACCGTGCGGAGTTGAATTATCGTCAAAAAGATTCTGTCCGTCAGTCATATAAACAACGGGCAGTTTTTCGTCGTCGGAATGTGACGGAACATAAACCCAAACGGTTCTGTCGTCCTTGTCGGGATACGGAAGTTTTATTGTATGCAACTTTGCGTCAGCCATAAAATCACCTGTTTTTTATTATCTAATAGATATTAAACCATAAAAACGGCTGTGTTGCAACCTAATTTTTTACGGTTGCATAAATACAAAAATTCCCGTAAATAATATCTACAGAGGTGATTTGTTATGACTAACGATATTGAAATGCTCAACTGCGTTTTGCAGAATGCCGAAATGGGCTGTCAGGGAATTACGAGCGTGAGGAAAAGTTTGAAGGACAGCAAGGTTGACGGTGTTTTGTGCGAACATCTTATTAAATACGGAAAGCTGTATCATTGTGCAAATAAAATGTTGCAAAATCGTGGTGCAGAGCCACACAGAGTGAGTAATATGACAAAGGCAATGACACGCTATGCCGCACAAAGGGATTTAAAGCGTGACTCGTCATCTTCGCACATTGCCGAAATGATGATAAAAGGCAACACAATGGGAGTGAATAAAATGTCACGCAAAATAAGAGATTATGACGGCAATGACCCCCATGTCAGCCTCCTAGCCAAAAGAATGTTAGAAACCGAAGAAGAAAACATAAAAGAAATGTCCGCATTTTTGTAAGTATAATCTCAATAAAAAACACCCGAAAGGAATTTTTTCAAAAACCTTTCGGGTGAAATTTTTTATTTAGATAAAGGTTGCACCAATTATGATGCGTTAAGCACAGTCGGGCAAATTAAGCCTTAGGACCTGCTTCAACGAGAGCCTTACCAGCTTCGTTGCCTTCGTACTTAGCAAAGTTCTTAACAAAACGGCTTGCAAGATCCTTAGCCTTCTCTTCCCAATCAGCAACATTTGCATATGTGTCACGAGGATCGAGGATGCCTGAATCAACGCCTGGGAGCTCTGTAGGAACTTCAAAGTTGAAGTGTGGAATTGTCTTTGTAGGAGCCTTTGTGATAGAACCGTCGAGGATAGCGTCGATGATACCACGAGTATCCTTAATAGAGATACGCTTGCCTGAGCCGTTCCAACCTGTGTTTACGAGGTATGCCTTAGCACCGCTCATTTCCATCTTCTTAACGAGCTCTTCAGCATACTTTGTAGGATGAAGCTCGAGGAATGCCTGACCGAAGCAAGCTGAGAATGTTGGAGTTGGCTCTGTGATGCCACGCTCTGTACCTGCAAGCTTAGCTGTGAAGCCTGAGAGGAAGTAGTACTTTGTCTGCTCAGGTGTGAGGATTGAAACAGGCGGAAGTACGCCGAAAGCATCAGCTGAAAGGAAGATTACATTCTTTGCAGCAGGAGCTGAAGAAACAGGGCGAACAATGTTGTCGATGTGATCAATCGGATATGATACACGAGTGTTCTCTGTTACAGTCTTGTCGTTAAAGTCAATCTTGCCTTCCTTGTCAACAGTAACATTTTCAAGAAGAGCGTCTCTTCTGATAGCGTTGTAGATGTCAGGCTCTGATTCTTTGTCAAGGTTGATAACCTTAGCATAGCAGCCGCCTTCAAAGTTGAATACGCCGTTGTCGTCCCAGCCGTGCTCGTCATCACCGATGAGGAGTCTCTTAGGATCTGTTGAAAGTGTAGTCTTACCTGTACCTGAAAGACCGAAGAAGATAGCTGTGTTCTCGCCGTTCTTATCTGTGTTGGCTGAGCAGTGCATTGATGCGATGCCCTTGAGCGGGAGGTAGTAGTTCATCATTGAGAACATACCCTTCTTCATCTCACCGCCGTACCATGTGTTGATGATAACCTGCTCACGGCTTGTGATGTTGAATACAACAGCTGTTTCTGAGTTAAGACCGAGCTCCTTGTAGTTTTCAACCTTAGCCTTTGATGCGTTGTAAACAACGAAATCAGGCTCAAAGTTTTCAAGCTCTTCAGCTGAAGGAGTGATGAACATATTTGTTACAAAGTGAGCCTGCCAAGCAACCTCAACGATGAAACGAACAGCCATTCTTGTGTCCTTGTTAGCACCGCAGAAAGCATCTACAACATAAAGCTTCTTGTTAGAAAGCTCTTTCTTTGCAATTTCCTTAACTGCCTTCCAAGTTTCCTCAGATGCAGGATGGTTGTCGTTCTTGTACTCGTCAGAAGTCCACCAAACAGTGTCCTTTGAGTTCTCGTCCATAACGATGAACTTGTCCTTAGGTGAACGACCTGTGTAAACGCCGGTCATAACATTAACTGCGCCAAGCTCAGTTTCCTGACCAACTTCATAACCCTCGAGTTCGGGTCTTGTTTCTTCTTTGAAAAGCTCTTCATAAGAAGGATTGTGAACGATTTCAGTGGTACCTGTAATACCGTACTTTGTTAAATCAATCTTTGCCATTTCAGTATCAACCTTTCTATGTTTTCTGAATTCACATAGATAGTGGAATTGCGACAAATACCCCTTGTCAGCGTTAATATCCAACACCCTATGTTCGTTAATAGTTTATCACAAAAGAATCGGCTCGTCAAGCAAAACAGCAATCAAAAGCAGTTAAAACAGACATTGTGATTATATTGTCCATATTCTTTTATTGTAAGATAAAAAATTGAATTTATACAAAATCAAAAATGACAAATTTTAACAATAAACGCAAAAAAGTCCGACAGAAATCTGTCGGACTTAAAATGCAAGCTATAAGTAAAATTACTTAAGTTCTACTTCAGCACCGGCCTCTTCGAGCTTAGCCTTAATAGCTTCAGCGTCTTCCTTAGAAACGCCTTCCTTGAGAGCCTTAGGAGCACCGTCAACGAGTGCCTTTGCTTCCTTAAGACCAAGACCTGTTACTTCACGAACAACCTTGATAACAGCAATCTTGTTGCCGCCTGCAGCCTTAAGAACTACATCAAACTCTGTCTGCTCAGCAGCAGCAGCGCCACCGTCAGCAGCAGGACCAGCAACTGCAACTGCAGCAGCAGCTGATACACCAAACTCATCCTCTACAGCGTGAACGAGCTCTGAAAGCTCAAGAACTGTGAGGCCTTTTAATTCTTCAATAATAGCAGTAATTTTCTCTGATGCCATTGTAATTTACCTCCAATATGATAATTAGTAAAATTTTAATTAATTGCAGCCGATTATTCTGCTGCAGGAGCTTCTGCCTCAGCAGGAGCTTCTTCTGCTGCCTCAGCAGCACAAGCTTCAACGCCGCCCTTGTCAACGATAGCCTGTACGGCACGTGCAAAGGATGCGATAGGTGCCTGGAATGCACCAAGAACATTTGCAAGAAGAACTTCTCTTGTTGGGAGCTTTGAAAGGGCAACGATTGTGTCCATATCAATTACGGCACCGTCAAGATAAGCTGACTTAACCTTAAAGTTGTCATGATCCTTAGCATAGTTGCAAAGGATTCTTGCAGCAGCAGCGTACTCGCTGTCGCTTGTAGCAATAGCTGTTGTACCCTCGAGAACAGGCTTAATGTCATCAAGACCTGCTTCCTCGCAAGCACGGGAAAGAAGTGTGTTCTTTACTACAGTGTACTTAACATCGTTCTCACGAAGCTCTTTTCTGAGCTTTGTATCGTCCTCTGTGTTGATACCCTCGTAGCTAACAACCACACCTGTGATTGAGCTTTTGAGTCTTTCCGAAAGCTCTGCAACAATTGCTTTCTTCTGCTCTAAAACACTTTGACTTGGCAAGATAAATTCACCTCCAAAATATTTGTAACGCAGTTCATAAAAAACAGCCGTCCGTTTTACCGCGGACGGCTGCAAAAATACAAAAAGTATAATTTGCATCTTCCTCGGCAGGCAGGAAAAACCTTTACGCTTACGCACCTGCTGTCTTTAGAACAGCGAATTTTATATATTCACACTATTGTGTAAATAACTGAAATTAAGCACCAAACTTAGCAGGGTTGATGCGAACGCTCGGACCCATTGTTGAAGTAATGGCAACTGAGCGGATGTACTGACCCTTAGCTGCAGCAGGCTTAGCCTTTACGATAGCGCCCATGAGAGTGTCAAGGTTTTCACCGAGCTTCTCAGCGCCAAAGCTTGCCTTACCGATTGGGCAGTGAATGATGTTTGTTTTGTCAAGACGGTACTCAATCTTACCTGCCTTAGCTTCTTTAACAGCCTTGGCAATGTCAGGAGTTACAGTACCTGCCTTTGGGTTTGGCATAAGACCACGGGGACCGAGGATTCTACCAAGACGACCTACAAGACCCATGCAATCGGGAGTTGTAATAAGAACATCAAAGTCCATCCAGTTCTCCTGCTGAATCTTCTGTGTCATATCCTCAGCACCGACAAAGTCAGCACCGGCTTCCTTGGCAAGCTCTTCGTTAGCGCCCTTACAAATTGCAAGAACTCTAACCTTTTTACCTGTACCGTTAGGAAGAACAACCGCACCTCTAACCTGCTGGTCAGCATGACGGCTGTCAACGCCGAGCTTTACATGAAGCTCAACTGTTTCGTCAAACTTAGCAACTGCAGTCTTGATAACTGTGTCAAGTGCCTCGTTTGTATCATATAATTTAGTTCTGTCAACGAGCTTAGCAGCGTCAACATATTTCTTACCGTGTTTCATCAGTCTTCCTCCATTGTTAGGTGGTCAATCGGAATTATCCTCCCACCCGGAAATAATTAGTCAACTACTGTAATACCCATGCTTCTTGCTGTACCGGAAATCATGCTGATAGCAGCATCAAGTGAACCTGCGTTGAGGTCAGGCATCTTCTGCTCTGCAATCTTTGTGATCTGCTCACGAGTGATCTGAGCTACCTTTGTCTTATTAGGTACGCCTGAACCGCTGTCGATACCGCAAGCCTTCTTAAGAAGAACCGCAGCAGGCGGAGTCTTTGTAATGAAAGTGAATGAACGGTCTGCATATACAGTAATTACTACCGGAATGATAAGACCGATATCATTCTTTGTACGCTCATTAAAATCCTTTGTGAACGCAACAATGTTTACACCGTGCTGACCGAGAGCCGGACCAACAGGTGGTGCCGGAGTAGCCTTTCCGGCGGGAATCTGCAGCTTAATTAAGCCTACAACCTTCTGAGCCATTGTGTTTGCACCTCCAAAATTCGTGGTAAATTGCGGGACGCCACTGTGTAGGGTCCCTCCCACAGGGAGCGTTACACTCCCAATAAAAAGCCAATCGGCTGATTATTATTTGATTAATCTTCTATCGGTTCAGCCTGAGCAAGCTCAAGTTCAACCGGAGTTTCTCGTCCGAACATAGAAACAACTACACGGACATAATCTTTGTCAGCATCAATTTCTTCAACAACACCGACAAAATCCTCAAGCGGACCGTCTATAATGCGAACTGAATCGCCGACAGAATAGTTAAGCTTAACGCTTCGTGTTTCAACACCCATTCTGTAAACTTCCGCATCTGTAAGTGGTACGGGCTTTGATCCGGGTCCCACAAATCCTGTACAGCCTCTGATGTTGCGCACAACATACCAGGTTTCGTCTGTATAGACCATCTTAACGAAAACATAGCCCGGAAACAGTTTGTTTTCAACCTCTTTGGTCTTATCGCCGACTGTTTCGGTTACGATTTCCACAGGAACTTTGACATCAATAATCATATCCTGAAGATTTCTGTTTTCGGCTGTGGTCATAAGATCTGTTGCAACCTTATTTTCATAACCCGAATAGGTATGAACAACATACCATCTTGCTTCTGATTCTGCCATAACAACTTTCTTCCTTTCGTGATTCAAGCAATGTCAGATACGAATCAGGCGGTTGTGTTCATGAAAAGACCAACGAGAGCGTACAAGCCCTGATCAAGGGCAAAGATAAATACGCCTACAATGGCTACCATAGCAATGACAATACCAAAATTCTTTGTTGTCTGCTTCGCTGTTGGCCATGTGATCTTCTTGATTTCACTCTTACAGGAGCCGAGGTACTTTGCGAGCCTTTTGAAAACATTAGGCTTTTTAGCAGTCTTTTTAGCAGCTGCTTTTGCATTTTCAGACTTTTTCTCAGCCATGATGTACCTCCGTTATTTTGTTTCCTTGTGAAGAGTGTGTTTTTTACAGAAACGGCAGTACTTGTTCATTTCAAGTCTGTCAGGACTGTTCTTCTTGTTCTTCATTGTGTTGTAATTACGCTGTTTGCACTCTGTGCAGGCCAATGTGATTTTTACTCTCATAACGGCACCTCCCGGTTTTTTCGGAATATTTTAGCCTCCCTCAATAGGGCACAAAAAAATAAGCCCCTTTCAGAGGTAAGGTTATTCTACCATATATAAAGGCTTTAGTCAAGCCTTTTTTGCAATTTATCCGCAGAAATTCTGTGTTTTCTGCGATATTCCGTAAAACCCGCCCGTCAAGACGGGATTTTACGGTGAATTTCAATTAAATCAGTTATTTGTAAGAGTGTTTGCCTTTGCCTTAACTTTCTTAACTTTTTCAGGCTTTACCGTTTTGCCCTTAAAAGCCCTTGCATTTAAAGCGGCAACCTTGAGTTCATCGTTGAAATGCTCATAAAGTGCATTATACTCAGCGTCATCAAGTGAATTGAGCAAAACGATTGTGATGATTGCCCTTGTGTCAACATCACCGTTGTTGTACTGAACATTGAACACATTTGCAAACTTCTCGATTTCATTCTTATTTGCACGCTTAATATACATGGGAATCTTCGGAGCAATATGCTCTTTTGCGAATGTTGCGCCTCTGAACGGGAAGTAACAATCTTCCTCGTTTTTAATTTCCTCACGAAGCTCGGGGAAATATGTTACAAAACGCTTTGCGAGAAACTTCGGATCGGCGGTTCCGTCGTCATCCTTTTTCTTTTTCTGCTTAACCTGCTTTGCCCTTTTGATTGCAAGTGTACCCGAAACACCTTCGATGAAGTCATTTGCGATACTGTCGGCGTCCTTCTGTGTGCCGACTGTTTCATCGTAAAGCCATGTTGCAAGTGTTTTCCACTCGTTGTCGGGACCTTCATCGGTCATTGTGCAGGAACGGAGCACCATCTGTTCCTTATCCTTATAATATACTACCGAATATGCAAGTGACGCACTTGTAAAAAGCGAAACAAGCTCGTTGTCGTTTTCGGCAACAACCTTCTGCTTTGTATAATTCTGTTTTACAAGTTCTTCTTCAACCTTGCCGACGATATAATCAAAAGCTTTTTTAAATTCCAACTTAATCTTCCTCTCGGATTAGTCTGTCAGAATTCATTATACAATCAAATAACAGATTTGTCAAAGGTTTTGACTTGCAAGACGCACATTATTGTGTTATTATTTAAGCTGTATATTAATGTAAAAGAAGGTTTTATTATGTCTTGTCAAGATGCTATCGGAGTTTTTGACTCTGGATTAGGCGGACTCAGCGCTGTAAAAGAGTTTTTGCATGTGCTGCCAAACGAGAAAATAATATACTTTGGAGATACGGGAAGAGTACCCTACGGCAACAGAAGCCGTGAAACAATTTCAAAGTATGCCCTTCAGGACGCAAATTTTCTGTTGAAACACAATGTCAAAACAGTTGTTGCAGCCTGCGGTACGGTAAGCTCGGTTGCAGGCGATATGCTTGAAGAAAAGCTTTCAGTTCCGTACACGGGTGTTGTAAACCCGACCGCATTCATTGCCGACCGAAAAACAAAGAACGGTAAAATCGGAATTATCGGCACTGCCGCAACCATTTCGAGCCACAGCTACAAGCTCCGTCTTGAAAAGCTTAATCCGAAATACAAGGTTTATGAGCAGGCGTGTCCGCTTTTTGTTCCGCTTGTTGAAAACGGTTTCATCTGTCGTGACGATCAGATTGTACGGCTTGTCATCAGAAGATATCTTTCCGAACTCAAGGAAACAGGCGTTGACACCCTCATTCTCGGCTGCACTCACTATCCGCTTTTGCGTGATGCAATTGCTGACTTTATGGGTGACGGCGTTACGCTTGTTGATTCGGGATATGAAACTGCAATCTATTGCTCAAAAATTCTTAGAGAAAACAATCTGCTCAACACAGACGGTGTACATCAGACTCCTGAATTTTATGTAAGCGACACTCCCGACGGATTTAAAAGCGTTGCAGGACTGTTTCTCGGCAGAAATATGGAGCATACTGTTACACAAATTGACATTGAACAGTATTAACGAGGGAAGATATGACAGATAAGGAAAAGAAAAAATGCAAATATATGATTTCCATTCTGGGCGAACAGATTCTTGACGATGAAAGCGACAGAATTGAGGTTCTCACAGAGGGAAATTTTCTGATGAAAAAAGACCATTGTTACATAGGCTACAAAGAATATGACGAGGATGCACCGCAGAGCTTTTACGACAATCTCATCAAAGTTCAGGACAATACGGTGACAATTACACGCAAAGGTCCCATGCGTTCACAGCTTATGCTTGAAAAAGGCAGAAGGCATCAATGCCTGTATCAGACGCCTGCAGGCGACCTTATGATAGGAGTTTTCACAAAAACAATGAACAACTCCCTCACCAAAAACGGCGGAACGCTTGAGGTCAGTTACACGCTTGATTTCAACAATGACCTTGTAAGCGAAAACAAGTTTAAAATTACGGTTGAAGAAAAAGAAAAGTTTGAAAATGAGGTAGATTGATATGGATACATACGCACTTGCTGTACAACAGCTAAAAAAAGCAATTGAAAAAGCAATTGAAAAGGCAATAACAAACGGTGAACTTCCCCAGGCGGAGGCCGCTCCGTTTATCATTGAAACACCCGCAGACAGAAGCCACGGCGACTTTGCAACAAATGCAGCAATGGCAGGCGCAAAGGCATTCCGTATGCCGCCTTTCAAAATTGCACAGGCTATCACATCAAACCTTGACCTTGAGGGTACAATGTTTGACCGCTTTGAAACAGCAGGTCCGGGATTCATCAACTTCTTCCTCGGCACTGAATTTTATTCGGCTGTAATCAGAGAAATCCTTGCCAATCCCGAGGCATACGGCAGAAGTGAATACGGCAGAGATGAAAAGGTTATGGTTGAGTTTGTATCAGCCAACCCGACAGGTCCTATGCACATGGGTAACGCAAGGGGCGGCGCTCTCGGTGACTGTCTTGCCGCTGTTCTTGACAAAGCGGGCTACAACGCATGGCGTGAATTTTATGTAAACGACGCCGGCAATCAGATTGAAAAATTCGGCTGTTCACTTGAAGCAAGATATCTTCAGATTTTCAAGGGCGATGAGATAGAGTTTCCCGAGGACGGCTATCAGGGTGAGGACATCAAAGACCTTGCAAAAGAATATGCAGACCTAAACGGCGACAGTCTTGTTAATGTAAGCACAGAAGAACGCAAAAAGACTCTTGTTGACTATGCACTTCCTAAGAACATCAAGAAGATGCAGGCTGATATGGAAAAATACAAAATTTACTATGACAAGTGGTTTTTTGAAAGCGAACTTCACAAGAGTGGTGCTGTTAAGGCTGTTGTTGACCTTCTCACGAAAAAAGGACTTACCTACGAAAAAGAGGGTGCCGTTTGGTACAAGAACAAAGAGGTGCTCACACAGAAGCTTCTCAAAGAGGGCAAGTCACAGAAATACATTGATAACCTTGAATTAAAGGACGATGTTCTCATTCGTCAGAACGGCAACCCGACATATTTTACAGCCGACATTGCATACCACAAGAACAAATTCGACCGTGGATTCACAACTCTTATTGATGTTTGGGGTGCAGACCATCACGGTCATGTTATGAGAATGAAGGGCGCAATGGACGCTATCGGCTATGACGGTGACAAGCTAAATGTTGTCCTTATGCAGCTTGTTAAGCTTGTTAAGGACGGCGAGCTTGTAAAAATGAGCAAGCGTACAGGCAAGGCTATTCAGCTTGGCGATTTGCTTGACGAAGTGCCTGTTGACAGCGCAAGGTTCCTCTTTAACACCAAAGAAGCTAACACACAGATGGACTTTGACCTTGACCTTGCAGTAAGTCAGGACAATCAGAACCCTGTTTATTATGTTCAATACGCACACGCAAGAATTTGCAGTATCTTCAAGTCGCTTGCAAAAGAAGGCATTTCTCCGAGAGAATGTACAGACGCAGAGCTTGCACTCCTCACAGCTCCCGAAGAAAAGGAACTCATCAATCATCTTGCATCATACACCAACGAAATCATCAGTGCGGCAAAGGATTACGATCCGACCAAGGTTACACGCTATGTAACACAGCTTGCAACACTTTTCCACAAATTCTACAACGCTTGCCGTGTTAAGGGCGAAGAAGAAGGTCTTATGCAGGCAAGACTTGCACTTTGCAACTGCGTAAGAGCCGTTATCAAAAATGTTCTTACAATGTTCAACATCTCTTGCCCCGAAAGCATGTAAGCAGCGTGTCGCTGCACCCTGTTCGTGTAGATAGTTTTGTTAATGCGAAACTTATACTTCCCGAGCGGAAGTTTACAAATTGAAATTTAAAAATTGAAAATGTAAAATGAATGTCGGGAAGACAGTTTGCATAATGCAAAACAATGTCTTCCCGACTGATTTTTATTTATATCCAATTGTCATCCTTTAGAGGCGTTCATTGGATGCCCGCCTTGATGGGATTTTATGTTTAACAAAAACTTTTTATGTATTGAAAGTTATGTGCTGTCTGCAGTGGCGGTCAGTGACCGTCATTTGTTTTGTGTGCAAACACAAAACAATTCGTAGCGGCGAACCGTGTTCGCCGCTACGGTGGATTGTACCAACAATTACTATATCACCTTAAAAATTATACATCCAAACAAAAATGTCAGAAACAGGTTTATAATTACAAATCCCTGTTTCTGACATTTTGCTTTAATTCAATGTATCATTAACTTCCTGTATTGAACTCAGAAATCAGTATACCATTTATCTTCACATTTGGGCAACCATCAAATATATCAAAATTATTTTTTTCTTTCTCTATCAGGGTGTCAGACATTGTAACAGATTTTAAGTTTTCACATCCATAAAAAACCTTTTTCCCAATCTTTTCAATATTATCGGGAATTACGATATTTTCTAAAGAAGTACATCCATAAAACAATGCATTCTCTAATTCTGTTAATTTTTTCGGAATTGTTATTTCTTTTAAAGAAATGCATTCATAAAATGCAGCAGAATCAAGTAATGTTAATGTATCAGGTAAATTAACATTTATAAGTTCTTCACATTTATCAAATGCACGGGTACCAATTTCAGTCACCCCATCAGGTACTTCTATACTTTTTAAATTAGTACATTGATAAAACGCATCTTTTTCTATTGTCTTCAAAGTGTCAGGCAAAACAATTGACACCAAATCATAGCCACTAAATGCTTCCTCACCGATGGTAGTTACAGGTCTTTCCTCTATTGTATCAGGCACCACAATTTCTCTGTCTGCACCTGTATATCCCGTGATTTTTACAGTTCCCTCTTCAAATTCATAAGTAAAGTCCTCAACAGGTGATGTTTGTTTTCCGCATGAACAAAAACTTATGCAAAGCAATACACAAGCTAATAAACACGCAATTTTTCTTTTCATAATAATTCCGCCTTTCTCTAATTTATAACCATATGGTTATTATACAGAAATTTTATCACAAAGAATGTTATTCTGTCAATAGCAAATAAATAAAAAGGGTGATAAAATGCCTTATTATAAAAGGATAAGGGAGTTGCGTGAGGATCATGATATGACGCAGAATGATGTTGCAGAATATCTCGGCATGAAACAGCCGCAGTACTTTAGGTATGAAAACGGAAACCGTGACGTGCCGACCGAGGTGCTTATTTCTCTTGCAAAATTGTACAAAGTTTCAACCGACTACATCCTTGAGTTGAAACACGATACAAATTAGGTTTTCTTTGCATATAATTTAAAATTCTGCAAAAAATAAAACCACCTCACGGAAAGGTGGTTTTTATTTTGAGTTTTTACGATGTTAATCATAACGAGGGACAGCACGAAAAATATCCGATTGAGTTGCCCTCACGGAACAGCAAAAAGGGGATTTCCCCTATTGTTGATGTTACGGAACACGAGGTTTATCCGCTTGAGTTTGCAAACTGTCACAGGACAAAGCCTCATTTTGACACAAACGGTGACATCACCGAGATTGTGACTACCGAAACAGAAGCTGAAACGGAAGAGCGAACCACTCACGAACAGCATAAGTAGGGACATACAAAAGTCTTGTGTCGGAGCTTACTGCTCCGACATTTCCTTTTATGCCGAGTTGCGAACAGATTATCCTCGCTCTGAGCTGATGAAAACCGTCCGTCACAATCGTAATATCGGTATTAAGGTTGTTGTTCTCAATAATTTTCATTGAATTTTTTATATTCTCGGTTGTGTTGGTTGACTTGTCCTCCATATAAAGTCTTGAAGAATCAATTTTTGACTCCGTCAGCACATTGTACATACATTGTGCCTCACTCATAATCTCGTCACTTCCCTGTCCTCCGCTGAGAACGGCATTTGCGTTCGGAGAATCGTCAAGATATGATTTTGCGGCGTCAATTCTGCCACGCAAAATTACCGACGGTCCCCACGGCTTAACCTGAGCACCGAGAACAATTGCAGTTGAGTTTTCGGGCGGAGCCTGACAGGTTGCCCACACCATTGCAGAGGTGACAATCGCACCGTAAACGGCAAAAGCGATAAAGCCGATATTCACTACACGAAAAACTATTTTAGTAAACAAATGCTTAAAGCAAAATACCTTTATTGCGCCGTGAACTGGCGGAATTAACACGCACAACAGCCACAGACACAAAAAAGTTCCTGCAATATTACCCGGGTTGATAATTCCGTGAGTCATAGGGATTACGAAAAATCCGAGAAATACAACTGCTGCGGCAATGCCGATTATGCGTAAAATTAACATCACCATTTTCAAAATATCACCTGACCTGTTAAATTTCTTTCATCTTATCAAACTCGTTATACATATTTTCAAGTGTTGACAAGCGGTCAATAAACGGAGTGTCAACAGCGCCCTCAAAGCACGATTCTTTCTTGCTTTTGAGAACCTCCATTGCAGATTTGTCGGGATTGTTGATTGTTCCGGCACCTGCAACACAACCGCCGGGGCAAGCCATACCCTCGAGCAGATAGCCGTTGTACTTGCCTGCCTTTGCCATACGCAGAAGCTTTACGCACTCGTCAAGTCCCTGTGCATTGGCAACCTTGACCTCTCTTTCGGGATCAAGCTTGTGAATCGCATTGACAACAGCCTTTGCAACACCGCCGCTTACGGCAAAGCCTCTGCCGTCTGCGCTTGAGAATGAAAGCGGTTTTTCGTCAACCTCAACAGCGTTAAAATCAACCTCTTTTGCGGCAAACATTCCCGCAACTTCTTCAAAAGTCAGCACAAAGTCGATATCACTTCGGATACTTCTGCGGCTTGCCTCAAGCTTTTTAGCGGCACATGGTCCGATAAACACAACTCTGCAATCGGGATAATGCTGTTTTGTAAGTCTGCCCGTGAGAACCATCGGAGTGAGTGCCATTGAAATGTACGGAGCAATATCGGGGAAAGTTTTCTTCGCCATAACGCTCCATGCAGGACAACAGGAAGTCGCCATGAACGGCTGTTTTTCGGGAACCTCTTCCATAAAATCCTTTGCCTCTTCAACCGTACAAAGGTCGGCACCGACCGCAACCTCAACAACATCAGTAAATCCGAGAGCCTTAAAGGCATTTCGGATTTTATTTGACGGAAGTCCCTTGAACTGACCTGCAATTGCAGGTGCAACTGCGGCATAAACAGGTGTGTCGCTGTTGATTGCCATAATAGTCTGGAAAATCTGACTTTTGTCAACAATTGCGCTGAACGGACAGCTTACAAGGCACATTCCGCACGAAACGCACTTGTTATAATCAATATCTGCTCTGCCGTGTTCATCGCTGTGGATAGCTTTCATACCGCATGCGGCGGCACACGGACGCTCCTGCTTTATGATTGCATTGTACGGACACGCACCCTGACATTTTCCGCATTTGATGCACTTTTCATCGTCAATATGCGATTTTCCGTGTACAATCGAGATTGCTCCCTTCGGGCAAACCTCTGTACACGGGTGTTCAAGACAGCCCTGACAGCCGTCTGTCACAACCACTCTTTTTTCGGCACACTTATGACAGGCGAATTTTATTATATTGATTAACGGCGGATCGTAAACCTTTTCGTCAATCATACTTTCTTCAACACCTGTTGAGATAGGCGCTTGTTTTGAAACGGGCAAAAGCGGAAGTCCCATTGCAAGGCGAAGTCTTTCGCCCACAATGGCTCTTTCGAGAAATATACTTTCACGGTATGTTGAAATTTCACCCGGGATAATTTCATACGGAAGATTTTCAAATTTTGAATAATCTCCGCCCTCGTATGCAAACCTTGCAACCTCGGTGAAAATTTGATTACGGATTTTTGTCTTTGACGAATACAGTCCTCTCAAGGCACTCATCCTTTCACTGTGTGTATTTTATTTTCTATTCAATCATTCACTAAATCTAAATCGCAGCAACGCTCTGCCTTGCTTGCATTCTTGTACATAGGAGCGTCAGCTCCTCAGAGGTTCAATGGAACATTGAATCTCTGAATTGCAACATAATGTTGCAATTCGTACTTAGATTATACACTACACTACCCTTGTTTTCAACAGATACAGGCTTATTTTGCAAAAATTTTGCGATATTATTTACATAATATCAAACTTTATTCCGAGCGATTTTGTCACATTTATTGACTTTAAGTGAATATTGTTATAAAATGGTGTCATACTATCAAAAATTACGAGGTACAAACCTATGAAATGTCCTAATTGCGGTTTTGAAACCGAGTCTGCGTTTTGTCAGATGTGCGGAACGAAAATTTCCGAAGCTTTACATACATCGAATAATGAAACAACCGAAACTGAGTACACCTCGCCTTTGCCGCAGACAGGCTTTGAACAGGGGGAGGGCTTTGCACCGCAGATTCAAAATGAAATGCCCGAACTTGAAATAAATCAGCCACCCATTCCCTACATTCCGTCGGCAGAACAGCCGATTGATAAAAAGAAAGCTTTTAAAATCGTGAAAATTGTTGCCGCCTGTGTGATTGGTGCGGTCATTATTGCAGGCATTGCAATCAATGTAACTGCGGCGGTATCGGGCAACAGCAAGTCAATTTTCGGTAACAACTCCATTAGTGACTGGGTGAATCGTCCTGAAATGCACGACGGGGATTACAGCACATATAACTAAAAAAAACGGTAGGAAAGGCATTGCAGTTTTGCAAATTGTCTTTCCTGCCGTTTTTATGTTTAGGTTTAAAATAAATTATTCGGGTCTGCCGATTTTGCGGAAACGCTCATAGCGTGCATTCAAAAGCTCTTCGTCATCAAGGGCAAGATTCTTTTCAAATGTTCTTTTGATGAGCATTTTAAGGCTTTCAAACATAGCCCGATCGCCTGCCTTTGGCTGACGGATGATTCTCTCGATTACACCGAGGTCAAACAAATCCTGTGCGGTAAGCCTGAGAGCCTCTGCCGCATCAGCCGCCTTTGAGCTGTCTTTCCAGAGAATTGACGCACAACCCTCGGGAGAAATTACCGAATAAACGGAATTTTCAAGCATCCATACTTCATCGGAAACTGCAAGTGCAAGCGCACCGCCGCTACCGCCCTCACCGATAAGAACGGTAAGTACGGGAGTTTTGAGAGTCATCATTTCCATGAGGTTTTCGGCAATAGCCTGTCCCTGACCTCTTTCCTCCGCACCGATTCCCGGGTATGCACCGCTTGTATCAACAAGGCAAAGAACAGGTCTTCTGAACTTTTCAGCCTGTTTCATAAGTCTTAAAGCCTTGCGGTAGCCCTCGGGATGAGCCTGACCGAAGTTGCGTTCAACACGCTCTTTTGTATTTCTGCCCTTTTCAATTCCGATTACAGTAACAGGAGTGTCAAAGAGCATTGCAAGTCCTGCAACAACTGCTTTATCGTCGGCATATCTGCGGTCACCGTGAAGCTCAATGAAGCTGTCACCGAACATATGGGCAATATAGTCAACCGAGGTCAGCTTGTTAGCATCTCTCGCCGCCACAACCTTTTCGTAAGCTGTCATTTTTAAGCCTCCTCACCGCTGTAACCGTGCAATTTAAGCAGTTTTACAAGTGTAGATTTCAAATTATTTCTGCTGACAACCGAATCGATAAAGCCCTTCTGAAGAACAAATTCCGAGGTTTGGAAGTCCTTGGGGAGCTTTTGACGGATTGTCTGCTCGATTACTCTCGGACCTGCAAAGGCAACAAGGCAATCGGGCTCGGCAAGAATAATGTCGCCCTCCATTGCAAACGATGCCGTAACACCGCCTGTTGTCGGGTCTGTAAGCACCGTGATGTAGAGATTACCTGCGTCGCTGTGTCTTTTTACCGCACCAGAAGTTTTTGCCATTTGCATAAGCGAGAGGATGCCCTCCTGCATTCTTGCACCGCCTGCGGCAGTACAAACAACAATCGGCATTGCATTTTCGGTTGCATATTCAAACGCACGGGTGATTTTTTCGCCCGTGATTACGCCCATACTTCCCATCATAAAGGTTGGATCCATAACGCAGAGAACGGTATCAATGCCGTTCATCTTACATTCTCCGCAGATAACAGACTCCTTAGCACCTGTTTTTCTCGCCTTTTCAAGCTTTTCGTCATATCCCGGAAAATCAAGAATATTATGGCTTGAAAGGTCTGCATCAAACTCAACAAAGGTATCCTTGTCGGCAAGCATTTCAACTCTGTCTCGTCCGTTCATTCTGAAATGGTGATTGCACTTTGTGCAGACGTGAAGATTTTCCTCCATATCAGTTGTAAGGAGCATAGTGTTGCATTTGGGGCATTTTATCCACATTTCTTCGGGAACGAAGGGTACATTTTTGCTCTCGCCCTCATCGGACTCAAGCTCATTCTTCGGTTTTCTGAAAGCAAACAAATCCATATCTTTTACTTCTTCCTGTCGGCGTGTTTCTCTTCAAACTCTGCCATAAAATCTGTTGTATATTCACCGCTCACAAACTGTTCGTCCGAGAGAATCTCGGCAAGAAGGTCACGGTTAATGTCAATTCCGTCAATGGTAAGCTCGGAAAGAGCCATTTTCATCTTTCTGATTGCCTCGGCACGGCTTCTTGCCTGAACAATCAGCTTGCCGATCATCGAATCATAGTACGGAGGAACAAAATAGTCCTGATAAATCGCCGTATCAAATCTTACAAATGCACCGCCCGGGGTGTGAAGTCTTGTAATTCTTCCGCAGCTCGGTCTGAATCCCTTTTCCGGATTTTCGGCATTGATTCGGCATTCAATTACATTGCCGTGTGTGAAGATGCTGTCCTGAGTGCGGGAAAGCTTTGCACCTGCGGCAATTCTTATCTGCCACTGAACAATATCAAGTCCTGTTACCATTTCCGTAACACCGTGTTCAACCTGCAGACGGGTGTTCATTTCCATAAAGTAGAAGTTGTTGTCCATATCAAGCAAAAATTCAACTGTGCCTGCATTGACATAGTTGACTGCCTTTGCCGCCTTAACAGCCGCAATCATCATCTCTTTACGGGTTTTCTCGTCAAGAGCGGGGCTTGGACTTTCTTCAATCATCTTCTGGTTCTTTCTTTGAACAGAGCATTCACGCTCACCAAGACAAACGATATTGCCGTATTTATCACACAAGAGCTGCATTTCAATGTGCTTTACAGGGTGAATGAATTTTTCTATGTAGCAGGCACCGTCACCGAATGCTGACTGCGCCTCGCTTGAAGCTGACAAAAATGCCTCTTCAAACTGCTCAATTGAATCAACACGGCGAATACCCTTTCCGCCGCCGCCAGAACGAGCCTTGATGAGAAGCGGAAAACCGATTTTTTCAGCTTCCTCTTTTGCCTGTTCAACGCTTTCAACAATATCGCATCCGGGGGTTACGGGAACACCTGCGGCACGCATAGTCTTTCTTGCGTTGTCCTTGTCGCCCAAAAGCTTTATCATTTCGGATGAAGGACCGATAAAGTTGATGTTGCACTGTTCACAGAGCGAAACAAACTTGGCATTTTCGGACAAGAGTCCGTAGCCGGGATGAATAGCCTGAGCACCGCTTTCAACGGCAACGGTGAGAATTGCAGGCATATTGAGGTAGCTGTCGGCAACACGGTTACCGCCTACGCAGTAACTTTCATCGGCAAGCTGAACATGCAGGGAGTCCTTGTCTGCCTCAGAATAAATTGCTACTGTGCTGATGCCCATTTCACGGCAGGCACGGATAATTCTTACTGCAATTTCGCCTCGGTTGGCAATCAGAATTTTTGAGAACATTTTTTCACTTCCAGTTATTTATCGCATTACGGCTGTCTGCACCCAAAACGGCACAGACAGCCTTTAAAATCACTTATTTTCAACAAGTGCAAACGAAAGCTCGGCACTTACACAGAGCTTGCCGTCAACATAACCCTTTGCGTCAATAAAGTAGAATGCACCTCTGCTCTTTGTGAGTGTGCAGACACTTTCAAGAGTGTCGCCCGGTTTCACGGGATTTCTGAACTTAACATTGTTCATCTTTGTAAAGTAAGGTGTGCAGTTCTTAACCTTGTCTGCAAGAAGGCAACAGCTTGCCTGTCCCATCATTTCGCAGAGAATAACACCAGGAACAACGGGGTTACCGGGGAAATGTCCCTGTAAAAAGAACTCGTCACCTTTGATTGTATATCTGCCCTTTGCCGTGTTTTCGTCAACGCTTTCAGCCTCTTCAACAAGAAGCATATTGTCACGGTGCGGTAAAATCTTTTTAATTTCTTCCTGATTCATACAGTCCTCCGATTATTTAACCTTGAATAACGGTTGACCGTATTCAACAAGATCTCCGTCCTTAACAAGAACTTCAACGATTTCATAGTCGTCCTCAGCCTGAATTTCGTTCATACACTTCATAGCCTCGATAATGCAAACGGTTGAGCCCTTGCTTACTTTCTTTCCGACAGGAGCAAAAGGAGCCTTGCCCGGTGCCGATGCGGCATAGAATACGCCGACAATCGGAGCGTTTACAGTCTTGGCGTCTTCCTCGGGAGCGGCAGACTGAGCCGCAGGAGCCTGTGGCTGAACAGGCGCAGGAGCGGGAACATCTGTTGCAGTCGGCTGATATGCACCGATTGGAGATGCATTAAAAATCTGCTGTGCCGGATGTTCTTTTTCAAGATGAATCTTTGTACCGTCCTCTTTTTCAATTTCAAGAACGCTCAAAGAAGAATTTTCAAGAAGGGAAATATATTCCTTGATTTCTTCAATTTTATTCATAGTAATTTCCTCGCTTAATATTTTTTAAATACAAGACAAGCGTCATGTCCGCCAAAGCCGAGGTTGGTTGAAGCGGCAACATTTACATCACGCTTAACTGCTTTGTTAGGTGTATAGTTAAGGTCAAGACCTTCATCGGGTTCGTCAAGGTTGATTGTCGGCGGAATAACACCGTCATTGAGAGCCATAACAGAAGCAATAGCCTCAATTGCGCCTGTTGCACCGAGAAGATGACCTGTCATTGATTTTGTTGAGCTGATATTTGCATCATAAGCCTTTTCACCGAGAGCCGTCTTGATAGCCATTGTTTCGGTAAGGTCGTTAAGATGTGTGCTTGTGCCGTGAGCATTGATGTAAAGCTGTGCGTCATCGGCAACATTTGCCTCCTCAAAAGCAATCTTAATTGCTCTTGCAAGACCTGCACCGTTAGGATCGGGAGCTGTAACATGATGTGCGTCACAAGTATTGCCGTAGCCTGAAAGCTCTGCATAAATCTTAGCACCTCTTGCGACTGCGTGCTCATACTCTTCAAGAACGAGCATACCTGCGCCCTCGCCCATGATGAAACCGTCACGATTCTTGTCGAACGGACGGGATGCGTGCTTTGGATCATCGTTTGTTGAAAGAGCTTTCATATTCTGGAAACCTGCAATTGTGAGAGGAGCAACAACTGCCTCTGCACCGCCTGCGATGATAGCGTCAGCGTAGCCGTCCTTGATGCAGTGGAAAGCCTCACCGATTGAGTTTGTACCTGTTGCACAGGCGCTCATAACCGAAAGAGACACGCCCTTTGCGTTAAAACGGATTGCAACATTGCCTGTTGCGATATTACCGATCATCATCGGAATGAAGAAAGGAGAAACCTTTCTCGGGCCTCCGTTTTCCATGCCCACTGTATTCTTAACAAAGGTCTGCAAACCGCCGATACCTGCGCCGATATAAACACCGAAACGGTTCTCGTCAATCTTGCCTATGATACCGCTGTCGTCAACTGCCTGCTGTGCCGCTGCGATTGCGTACTGTGTATATGGATCAAGCTTTCTTACTTCTTTTTTCTCAATATACTGTGTGGGATCAAAATCCTTGACTGTACCTGCGATGTGAACCTTGAGGTCACTTGTATCGAAAGCTGTGATTGTTTCGATACCGCAAACGCCGTCAACCATATTTTTCCACATTGTAGGCACATCGTTACCAATCGGTGAAATTGCGCCCATACCTGTTACAACTACTCTTCTGCTCATTATATCCTCCAAATCAATTACATTGCAAGTCCGCCGTCAACTCTGATAACCTCGCCTGTTACATAAGCGGCATCGTCAGAGCAGAGGAAAGCTACTACATCTGCAACATCATCGGGAGTACCGATACGCTTTGCAGGAATCTGTGCTTTCATTGCGTCCTTTACCTTATCGGGAAGTACACTTGTCATATCTGTTGCAATGTAACCCGGAGCAACTGCATTAGCCGTAACGCCTCTGCCGGCAAGCTCCTTTGCAACCGACTTTGTAAGACCGATAATACCGGCCTTTGACGCAGAATAGTTAGCCTGACCTGCGTTGCCGGTAAGACCGACAATTGACGCTGTGCTGCAAATTCTGCCGTAACGCTTTTTCATAAAGTGCTTGTATGTATGCTTAATCATGTTGAATGTACCCTTGAGGTTTACATTGATTACAGCATCAAAATCTTTTTCGTCCATATTTAAAACGAGCTTATCTCTTGTGATACCTGCGTTGTTTACAAGAATTTCGATACTGCCGAAGTCCTCGATAACCTTATCGACAACCTTCTTTGACTCTTCAAAGTTTGAAACATCACAGAAATACTGCTCAACCTTTGTACCGTACTGCGAAAGCTCTTCCTTAGCCTTAATGCCCTCGTTTTCGTCACCAACATAGAGAATTGCGATGTTAGCACCCTCTTTTGCAAGCTTCGTTGCGATTGCAAGGCCGATACCTCTTGAGCCGCCTGTTACTACGGCTGTTTTATTTTCAAATCTCATTATATTATACCTCCGAACAGTATCAAAGTTCAAGTGCGTCAATATCAGCCGCAGTTTCAACCTTGAATGCCTTTACATCCCCGTTGATTCTCTTTACAAGACCTGTGAGAGTTTTGCCCACACCAACCTCAATAAAGGTGTCAACGCCGTCATTAATCATATTTTCAACAATAGTCTGCCATTTTACGGGATTCTCAACCTGTGCTTTGACAAGCGTTTTGAAATCGCCCGAATACGGCTGAGCCGTGTAATCGGAATAAATCTGAACCTTTGGCTGAGCAAAGTCAACATTTTCCATATACTTTCCGAGTCCCTCTGCGGCATCAGCCATAAAGGGAGAATGGAACGCACCGCTTACTGCAAGAAGTTTTGCCCTTCCGCCCTCTGCTTTAACTGCCTCGCAGAAAGCGTCGGCATTTTCACTTGTTGTTGCAACAACAGTCTGAGCCGGTGAGTTGTAGTTTACGGGATATGTTTTGTCAAACCTTGAGCAGATTTCTTCAACCTTTTCGGGAGTAAGCTTTAACACGGCAGCCATTGCACCGGGATTTTCCGTTGCGGCTTTGTCCATAAGCTCGCCTCTTTTGCAAACGAGTCTGAAAGCCTCTTCATCGGAAAGGATTCCCGAAAAAGCAAGTGCAGAAATCTCACCGAGTGAAAAGCCTGCTACGCAGTCGGGAGTGATACCCTTTTCAACAAGAGCTCTTGCGGCCGCAAGGTCGGCAGTAAAAATACACGGCTGTGTATTTACTGTCTTTGAAAGCTCCTCCATTGTACCCTCAAAGCACTGCTTTGAAGTGTTTTCTCTTATAGAATCAGCCATTTCGTAAACAGCCTTTGCGGCAGGCGAATTATCGTAAAGATCCTTGCCCATACCGCTGTACTGTGCGCCCTGACCTGAAAAAATAAATGCTATTTTACCCATTTTGTTGCTCCGTTCAATACTTCTTCTGCCTGTGAGAACATCTCTTCAATCATTTCTCTTGCCGGCTGTTCCTTTTTAACCATACTTGCAACCTGTCCTGCGAGAACGGTACCCTGAGAAACATCGCCCTCTCTCACGGCTCTTCTGAGTCTGCCGAGTCCCATATTTTCAAGCTCCTCATCGGAAACATTAGCCGAATCGTACTCAGCCTTTGTATATTCACGGGTAAACGAGTTACGGATTGAACGAACAGGATGACCGAGTCTTTTACCTGTTACAACCGTGTCAATATCTCTTGCTTTGAGAATTTTGTTCTTATATTCCTGAGAGATAGTACATTCCTTTGCAACGAGAAATCTTGTGCCGACCTGAACGCCCTGAGCGCCGAGCATAAATGCTGCGGCAATCTGTCTGCCGTCTGCAATACCGCCTGCGGCAATTACAGGTATATTTACTGCATCAACAACCTGAGGAACAAGAGCCATTGTTGTGAGATCACCGACATGACCGCCTGACTCGCCGCCCTCTGCGATAACGGCAAAAGCACCGTCTTTTTCCATTTTCCTTGCAAGTGCAACGCTCGGAACAACAGGAATAACCTTGATGCCTGCCTCAAGCCACTTTGCCATGTACTTGCCGGGGTTGCCTGCACCTGTTGTGATGACCTTGATGCCCTCTTCAACAACAACATCGCTTACCTCTTCCGCAAAGGGACTCATAAGCATGATGTTTACGCCGAAAATTTTATCGGTCATTGTTTTGCACTTTCTGATTTCCTCACGGAGCTGTTCGCCGTTGGAATTCATAGCTGCAATAATGCCGAGACCGCCTGCGTTTGAAACACCTGCGGCAAGCGATGCATCAGCCACCCAAGCCATGCCTCCCTGAAAAATAGGGAACTCAAGACCGAGCGACTGGTCAATGACAGTAGAAATCATATGTAATATCTCCTTTTCTGCATTTTTACTTGATTTTCAGAAACAGAAAATTTGCAAGATTTCATTATTTTGAAAAATTTACGGCAAATTCTGCACCTGATTCCATACTTTATGGCATATCAGTCTGATTTTACTCCAAAAGCACAGAAAAGTCAATATAAAAGCACAGAAAAGTCAATATATATGAAGAATTATCTTACCATTAAGCCTTTAACTGCAATAGTCCTCAAGAGCCCTCATAAGGTTTTCTTTCCCCTTTATTTCAATTCCTTTTTCAAGGTAAAGTGCGTCGCCTTTCGGAAGATTTGATACTCTGCAGTCGGTTGTCAGATACGCTTTGTCCTCGCCTTTTTTGTACACTACAATATACCCTTTTTCGGCTTTTATGATGTAATCTCCTTCCGTTGTACCGTTATTCTGCGACGACGAATAATCGCTTGTTGCAGAGGTGTTTTCCGCAGAATTCACGGGAGCAAAAAGCGAGCTTATCATCATACACGCAATCAGAATCACACCTGTTAATCCAACTATTTTTTTCATATTACAGCACTCTTTCTGTCAGTTTTTACTTTTATTTTTTCCCGAACCAACGGTTATATTCATCATTTTTATAAAATTCCAACCAAAAGGCCGCCTTAATTCTGCATATTTTTTAAGAGAAATTTGCATTAATATATTTATTTTTTTCTTTTCAGGTGATATAATAATCAAATGAGTATTTCTGCTTGTAATTTTGAACATATATGTTATTATATAATTTATGTATTACAGCCGGCGCACTGCGTTTGTGCAAATCACTCAGACAAATTACAAACCGACGGTTGTTCGTTTAACCGTAAATTGTGAATTGATAAAGGAGATAATATGCGAAACAAGCGTGAAACTGACATCAGTCAGTATAAGAAGGATATTCAGCAAAATGAATTATCCGAAAAAGCTGACGGAGGTGTAAAAAGATTTTTCAGGGGTTTTGGCAAGTTCCTGATTACCGTTTGTTCGGTATGCCTGGTTGCTCTGCTTATTACGGGCATTTCACTTGCTGTCTACATTTTCACCATTGCGTCCGAGCCTACGGGCATTGACCTCAAGGCAAAGTCTATGAACCAGACAAGCCGAATATATATTCAGAATGAGGATACAAAGGAATTTAAAGAGTATCAGAAACTATACGATACCGAGAACAGAATCTGGGTTGACAATCAGGATATTCCTCAGGCAATGAAAGATGCGGTAGTCGCAATTGAGGACAAGCGTTTCTTTGACCACAACGGTGTTGACTGGGGCAGAACTCTTTCCGCCGTTGCAAATCTTGCAACCGGTTCGGACTCATACGGCGGTTCAACAATCACCCAACAGCTCATTAAAAATATTACAGATGACAACGAGGTTTCAATTACAAGAAAGCTTCGTGAAATCACAAAGGCACTAAAGCTTGAACAGGAATACACAAAGGATCAGATTCTTGAAGCCTATCTCAATGTTGTAAACTTCGGCAATAACTGTCAGGGCGTTGAATCTGCGGCTCAGCTTTACTTTGGCAAGAGCATAAAGGACTGTTCAATTGCGGAATGTGCGGCAATTGCGGGAATTACACAAAACCCGTCAAGATGGAATCCGCTTGTTTTCCCCGAAAACAACAAGGAGCGCCGTGAAATCGTTCTCAATGAAATGTATGATCAGAAAAAAATTACCAAAGACGAATTTGATGCGGCTATGAAAGAAAGTGCCACAATGAAATTTGTCGGCTGGCAGGCGTCCGATGACGATGACGATGATGACGAGGCTGATGTTCAGAACTGGTATATTGATCAGCTCTTTCGTGATCTTCAAAAGGACATTGCGGAATATTACAACATAAGCGAAACTGCGGCATCTTTAAAGCTTTACACAGAGGGACTTAAAATCTACTGTGCAATGGATGAAAATGCTCAAACCTACCTTGAAAATGCGGCACTCAATATTGATAAATCAAATGATTCCGACCTTCAGATTGCGTCAACAATTATGGGATATGACGGCAGAGTAATTGCAACAGTCGGTTCTTCAACAAAGAAAGAAGGCGCTCTCGGCTGGGACAGATCCTACAACTCCGTACTTCAGCCGGGTTCTTCAATCAAGCCTGTTGTTGTTTACCCTTATGCAATCGAATCAAAGAAGCTTTATTTCTCATCAATGGTTCTCGATGAACCGCTTGACAACTATCGTACAAATGAAAGCGGTCAGCTTGTTTCGGGTCCTAACAACGCATACGGCTACTACAACGGCAATATGAGTCTTCCCGATGCAATCGAGTGGTCATCAAACGCAACAGCCGCTCAGACCATGGAGCTTATCGGCGGTCCGAGCGTTGCATATCAGCAGGTTGTTACAAAAATGGGATTTAAGAATCTTACGGAACAGGATGCACAGAATACGGGTGCTCTTTCAATCGGCGGTATGAACGGCGGTGTTACAGTAAGAGAAATGGCGGCTGCTTACACATATCTCGGCAACGGCGGTCTTTACTACGAACCGTACACATACTACTATGTAACCGACTCAGAGGACAACATAATCATTGATAACCGTGACGCAGTTCCGAAACAGGCTTATTCAGCCGAAACAGCAGGAATCATGAACAGACTGCTTCACTACAACGTTACAAACAGTGCTCACACAAACGCACATTATGCTCAGATTTCAGGCTGGGACATTATCGGCAAAACAGGTACAACCGATGACGATAAGGATTCATGGTTCTGCGGATGTTCACCATATGCCGTAATGGCTACATGGTGCGGTTTTGATAAGCCTAAAACCATTTCCTACAGCGGAAGAACAACGGCAACAAAATTTTTTGCAAATGTTATGGGCAAGTACCTTAAAGGCAAAGAAAATAAGGAATATAAAATATCCGATAACCTGATTGAGGCAACATATAATCCTACAACGGGACTTATTGTTTCAACAGATAATATTTCGGGACGGTATGTGGGCTACTACACCGAGGACAATATGCCGAGTTCGGGAGGTGCATATTACAGCGGTAACTATGAATACGGCTCAGATGTTTCAAACTCCTCAAGCTACTACAATCCCAATTACGGCGGTGACAACAGCGGTAACAATTACGGCGGCGACACAAGCAACAGCGGAGGAGATAATTCAGGCGGTGACACCTCTGGCGGAGGAGATAATTCAGGCGGAGAACCTTCAGGCGGAGGAGATAATTCAGGCGGAGAACCTTCAGGCGGAGGGGAATCCTCAGGCGGAGGCGAAAGCTCCGGAGGCGGTGAATCGTCAGGCGGCGGTGAGGAAGCTCCCCCTGCCGCAGAATAAAATAACAGGTTAAAACCAAAAACTCGAAAGGAAAGGTTTTTAGATATGGTTTCAATAGCAATTATGGGTCACGGTGTTGTAGGTTCGGGCGTTGCCGAAATCTTTACAACACACAAACAGAAGCTTTATGCAAGCATCGGTGAAGAGGTTTATGTCAAGAAGATTCTTGACCTTCGTGAATTTCCCGACAGCCCGCTTGCAGACAGATTCACAAAAAACTTTGAAGATATCATCAACGACCTCGAAATAAGAGTTGTTGTTGAAGTTATGGGCGGCCTTAATCCTGCTTATGACTTTGTAAAGAGATGTCTTAAAGCAGGTAAGAGTGTTGTTACTTCAAACAAGGAGCTTGTTGCCGCTCACGGTGCAGAACTCCTTGAAATTTCAAAGGAAACAAACACAAACTTCCTCTTTGAAGCATCGGTAGGCGGCGGTATTCCGATTATCCGCCCGATGAGCCAGTGTCTTGTTGCAAACAATGTTGACGAGATTGCCGGTATTCTTAACGGTACAACAAACTTTATCCTTACAAAGATGATTGAAGACGGTATGCAGTTTGACGATGCGCTCAAGCTTGCTCAGGAGCTTGGCTTTGCCGAGAGAAATCCTGCCGCTGATATCGAAGGTCACGATGCTTGCCGTAAGATTTGTATTCTTGCATCTCTTGCATACGGAAAGCATGTTTATCCAGACTCTGTACATACAGAGGGCATTACAAAAATTACACTTGAAGATGTAAGATACGCTGAGGCTTTCCATTGCGTAATTAAACTTATCGGCAGTGTTAAGCGTCTTGCGGACGGTAAGATTGACATTATCGTTGCTCCTATGCTCGTTCCGAACAAGAGCCAGCTTGCTAACATTGACTATGAGTTCAACGGCATTATGGTAAGAGGCGACTGCACAGGCGATGTAGTATTCTACGGCAAGGGTGCAGGCAAGCTTCCTACAGCAAGCGCAGTTGTAGCCGATGTAATCGACTGCTGTAAGCACCTCAAGACAAGAAAGTTCCTTTACTGGGCAGACGGCAACGGCAAAAACATTCTTCCTTGGGAGGAGTCAAGCCGTGCCATGTATGTTCGTGCAAACGGCAGTAATGTTGCAGAAAAGGCAGAAAAATTATTCGGTGAGGTAACAGTAATCAATAAGGCTGACGCACCTGCCGACGAAAAAGCATTTGTTGTCAAGGCTATGCCGTACAACGAATTTGCCGAGAAGATTGCTCAGCTTGAGGCTGACGGTGTTTCGGTACTTTCAAGTATCCGTGTGGCTGATTTATAATTTTACAGAGGGAGTATTAAGTACATGAGTTTGATAGTTCAGAAATTTGGCGGCAGCTCTGTTGCCAATGCCGAAAGAGTAATGAATGTTGCATCAATCGTAACAGACACTTACGCAAAGGGCAATGATGTTGTAGTTGTTGTATCCGCTCAGGGCGACACAACAGACGATCTCATTGAAAAGGCAAACGAAATCAATCCAAAGGCTTCAAAAAGAGAAAAGGATATGCTTCTTGCCGCAGGCGAGCAGATTTCTATTTCACTTCTTGCGATGGCAATCGAAAAGCTCGGTTACCACGCTGTTTCTCTTCTTGGCTGGCAGGCAGGTTTCAATACCACTTCTGCTCACACAAGCGCAAGAATCAGAAAAGTTGAGCCTGACAGAATTAAGAAAGAGCTTGACAAGAAGAACATTGTAATCGTTGCAGGCTTCCAGGGCATTTCAAAATACGGCGATATTACAACACTCGGCAGAGGCGGTTCAGACACAAGCGCCGTAGCTATTGCGGCTGCAATGCACGCTGATCTCTGTCAGATTTTCACCGATGTTGAGGGAGTTTACACAGCTGATCCGAGAAAGGTTAAGAACGCTAAGAAGCTTCAGGAAATCTCTTATGACGAAATGCTTGAGCTTGCTACACTCGGTGCTCAGGTTCTTAACAACCGTTCGGTTGAAATGGCTAAAAAATATAATATCGAGCTTGAAGTGCTTTCAAGTATGACAAAGGCTTCGGGTACAATTGTAAAGGAGAAAACTAAAATGGAAAAAATGTTAATCAGCGGTGTTGCTAAAGATACAGATGTTGCAAGAATTTCTGTTATGGGTGTTCCGAATATCCCAGGTCTTGCTTTTAAGATGTTCTCAAAGCTTTCTGCTAAAGATATCAATGTTGACATTATTCTTCAGTCAATCGGTCATGACGGCAAAAAGGACATCAGCTTTACAGTTGCCAAGAACAGAGGCGAAGAGGCTGTTGCTCTTATGAAGGAATACACAGAGAACCTCGGTGCAGAGGAAATTCTCTATGACGATAAGGTAGCTAAGATTTCAATCGTCGGCGCAGGTATGGAAAGCCACGCAGGCGTTGCTACAAAGATGTTTGAGGCTCTTTATGACGCTCAGGTCAACATCCAGATGATCAGCACAAGCGAAATCAAGGTTTCGGTTCTCATCGACTCAGCAGACGCTGACAAGGCTGTAAGCGCTATCCACAGCAAGTTCTTTGACTAATAGAAGAGCCGAGGTTCGCAGCCCTAAAATAACGACCGGTGAGGACTAAGCCGTGAAAATTACGCAAGTAATTGAAACGGATTAGACGAGTGGAAGTTATTTTAGGAATAGCGGAGAACAACGAGGCTTGACATTAGAAGAGCAGAGGTTCGCAGCCCTAAAACTTTTTTATAACGCAAATGAAAATCCCTGTCCACAATGGACAGGGATTTTTTTGTATCGGTAAACTTTGTTTTTAACATTATAAAGCTGTCTGTACGAATTTGGTACAGTGATTCACCGTTAAATTTAATGATAGTAATATCCTGAATTGGAAAATTCGTTGAAGATACTGATACCGCAGACTGCAAGTATAATTGAAACAACTACCACAAGCACAACTCCGATAAGAGCCAGGATAAGAGCGGCTCTTGCATAGTTTTTGAGCGACTTCTTTGTTGATGAGCTGAATGCCCAAACAAAGAGCATAATGAGGTTTACAATCGGCAGACAGGTTAAAAGCATAACGCCGATCCAACCGCCTATGCTTACAGGCTGAGTATCCGGAGTACCATATGGCGGTGCAACGGGCGGTACAGGCTGTGAGTTGTATGTCTGCTGATACTGCGTGTTGTACTGCTGATTATAGCCGTTGTTGTAGCTCTGATATTGATTGCCGTACTTGCTTTGATTTGCGCCGTAATCATTGTTCGGTGAGTTTGTAAACTGCTGACCGTATGAAGTTTTGTTAGGCTGCGGTTGCTGATAATAAGCCTGATTCTGCTGACCGTACTGCTGAGAATATGGATTCTGCTGTGGCTGACTGTCGGCAGTCGGCTGTGCATTACCAACCTCAGGCTGTGCAGTCTGCACATTCTCGTAAGGGTTCTGTGCAGCATCTTCGGTTGAAGCATTTTCAACAGGCTGTGTTTCAGGCTTTGGAGTCTGCTCAACAGGTGTTCCGCAGTAAGTACAGAACATTGCTCCGTTGTCAATTTCGTGATTGCAATTTTTACATACCATATATAATCGCTCCTTGCATAATATTCTATAAATAGTATGCTATAATTTTACACTATTTGCCTTACAAAATCAACAACATTCCACGCAATAATTCAATAATATTACAAAAAGCGACAGTTTTACGGCTGTCGCTTTTTATTACACTCCCCTTTTCATAAGCTTGTAGGGAATTATTTTATTTTCTTTGAGTGACGCTTTTACATCTATAATACGCTGATTTGACGAGCCTCTGAACGCAAGGCTTATATCGTGAAGAGCCTCAACAAATTCACCGTCAACAAGCACATCAATCATTGAAAGCATTTCATCCGTACATTCACACCTTGCTCTGCTGTCGGAAAGAAGCTCCTTGTCAAACAAATAGCCCGAATAACACCAAATTGTTTTGTCGGAATATTTTTCTCTGACACGCTTTAAAAACGGCACTAAGGCTCTTTGATTTGAAGGTTCAAAGGGTTCTCCGCCGAGCAATGACAAGCCGTCAATATATGACGGTTCAAGCTCTTTGAGAATTTTATCCTCAACCTCTTTTGTAAAAGGTTCGCCGTAATCAAAACTCCATGTCTGCGGATTAAAGCAGTTTTTGCAATGATGCGTACAGCCGGATACAAAGAGCGATACTCTTACTCCCTCACCGTTTGCAATATCGCAGAGTTTAATCTCTCCGTAATTCATCAAAGGTGAAGCACCCTTTCCTCAATTTCCTGAGTTCTGCCCTGATTCCAGAACTGAGTTCCGATATATCCACAGGTTCTTCTTGCAACATTCATCTTATCCTGATCACGGTTGCCGCAGTTAGGACACTCCCACACAAGTTTGCCGTCATCGTGAACGATCTTGATTTCTCCGTCATAACCGCAAACCTGACAGTAGTCGCTCTTTGTGTTAAGTTCTGCATACATAATGTTATCGTAAATGAACTTGATAACCTGTAAAACAGCGGGAATGTTATCCTGCATATTCGGAACTTCAACATAGCTGATTGCACCGCCCGGTGACAAAGCCTGAAATTCCGATTCAAGCTTCAGCTTGCTGAATGCGTCAATATTCTCGGTAACATGAACATGATAGCTGTTAGTGATGTAGTTTTTATCTGTTACGCCCTTGATAATGCCGAAACGCTTTTGAAGACACTTTGCAAACTTATATGTTGTGCTTTCAAGAGGAGTGCCGTAGATGCTGTAATCGATGTTTTCCTCTTTTTTCCACTTTGCACAATAGTCGTTTAGCTTCTGCATAATTTTAAGGCCGAGTTCTTTGCCCTCTTTTTCTGTGAGCTTTTTGCCGATAAGGCTGTAAACGCACTCCCAAAGACCTGCATAACCGAGTGAAAGCGTTGAATAACCGCCGTGGAGAAGCTTGTCAATCTTCTCACCCTTTTTAAGTCTTGCCAAAGCACCGTACTGCCACAAAATAGGAGCGGCATCCGAAAGAGTGCCTGTAAGACGCTCGTGACGGCACTGCAATGCTCTGTGGCAAAGCTCCATTCTCTCGTCAAAAATCTTCCAGAATTTATCAAGATCCTTGCCTGCGCTGAGTCCGATATCAATAAGATTTACAGTCACAACACCCTGATTGAATCTGCCGTAATATTTCGGCTTGCCGTTTTCGTCAACATAAGGAGTAAGGAAGCTTCTGCAACCCATACAGGTAAAGCAATGGCCCTCACCGTTTTTATCAATTTTGCTTTGAAGCATAACCTTCTCCGAGATATAGTCGGGAACCATTCTCTTTGCGGTACATTTTGCAGCAAGCTCCGTAAGATACCAATACTTGCTGTCCTCTGTTATGTTATCCTCCTCAAGCACATAAATAAGCTTTGGAAACGCAGGTGTAATCCACACACCCTTTTCATTTTTTACGCCCTTGTGACGCTGTTTGAGTGTTTCTTCGATAATCATAGCGAGGTCGTGCTTTTCCTGCTCGTTTTTAGCCTCGTTAAGATACATAAACACGGTTACAAACGGTGCCTGACCGTTTGTTGTGAGCAAAGTAACAACCTGATACTGAATGGTCTGAACACCACGGTTTACTTCTTTGCGAAGTCTTTGCTCAACGATATCGTTGATTTTCTCTTCTGTGGGATGAACACCGAGTTCTTCGATTTCCGCAAGAGTTTCTCTGCGGATTTTCTCACGGGAAACCTGAACAAACGGTGCAAGATGAGCAAGGCTTATGCTCTGACCGCCGTACTGGTTACTTGCAACCTGTGCAATAATCTGAGTTGCAATGTTACACGCCGTTGAAAAGCTGTGCGGTCTTTCGATGAGTGTATCGCTGATAACGGTACCGTTCTGCAACATATCCTCAAGGTTTACAAGATCGCAGTTGTGCATATGCTGTGCAAAATAGTCCGAATCGTGGAAGTGAATAATACCTTCCTTATCAGCCTCAACGATATCAGCCGGCAAAAGCATTCTTCTTGTAAGGTCACGACTGACCTCACCAGCCATATAGTCACGCTGAACGCTGTTGACGGTAGGGTTCTTATTTGAATTTTCCTGCTTTACTTCCTCGTTATTGCACTCGATAAGCGAAAGAATTCTGTTATCGGTAGTATTTGCCTTACGAACAAGCGAACGATTGTAGCGGTAACGCACATATCTTCTTGCAAGCTCAAACGCACCCTTTGCCATGAGCTGATCCTCAACCATATCCTGAATTTCTTCAACGGACACTGCTCTCCTGATTTTGTTGCACTTATATTCAACATAGTCGGCAACATCCTCAATCTGTTCGTCTGTAAGGAACTTGTGTTCCCCCGAACCGTTTGCTTTTTTAACGGCATTAATAATTTTTTCAATGTTAAAATCTTCTTCTGAGCCGTTACGCTTAATAATTCTCATAATCCTTCCCCTTTTTATTATTTTGCGGTACTTCCTTGGTAAAAATATCCTATATCTGTTAATCCGAATAAAAAAATAAATTTTTCAATAATGCAGTTTAAAAAATGCGTTATGTAATAAAATTGCAAGGAACCAAACTATCCCTGCAATGCAAGACCAATTATACAATAATTGCAATATAAATACTGTTGCACAGGCAACAATTATGTGATATACTATACTATATCTTGTGGTAAGATAAAAAACGCCACACATTATGGAGTGTTGCAAATGATAGAAGAAATAGGCGGTGCAAGGCTTAAAAAATCAGATTTCATCGGGATAAACGAGTGTTTTAAACCTATTGAAAGAGAGTATAAAAGGGGTGAAATCATAACTACATATTCACCCGAAAATGACACAATTTGCATCATAAAAGAAGGAACTGTTTATCTGACAACAGACAATGCCGAAAATCAGCGGAGAATTATTTCTTTTTATGAAAAGGGCGACATAATCGTCACCTGCATTGTCCCCGAATCAGACAACAGAATTTTTTATCTGAGTGCCAAAACAAACTGCAAAATTGATTTCGTGAAATACTCAAAATTTACAGCCTGTTGTGAAAAGCATTGCAGTAAACACCAGCGGATTATAAGTGCATACATCAAAAAATCTCATAAAAAAAGTCTTGCTCACACAGACATTCTCTGTCAGCAGACGCTGAGGAGCAAGCTTTTGACTTTTTTTGAATACATTAAAACCGAAAAAGGAAAAAACACCTTTTATCTTCCTCTCCCTCTTTCCGACCTTGCAGATTACCTTTCTGTTGACCGAAGTGCAATGATGCGTGAAATAAAAAAGATGAATGAGGAAAATATTATAATCTCCGAAAAACGAAAAATCACAGTCATTGAAGATTTGTCAGAATGACATATAACATATATATGTATAAAAAAACATAAAAAACAAAAAATATAAATGCGTGATTTCGCCGTTTTGAGCCTGCAAAAAACTTGCAGGCTTTTTTTGTACACAACGATTAATATTGTAGTATAAAAACACCTTGCAGTCAACACGCTAAAAGAATTATAGTCAAAATAATTAATTTGACTGATTTTGAATGGAGATAATCAAAAACACCAATTTTAATTGCAAAAACGGTAAAATTATACTGTTTTTAAATAATTCTCGACACTTTTTTGTTAGCTAATTTTGCTGTCTTTAATTTTTTTGAATTTTTTTGACCGATTTTGCTTGACTTTTAAAAAATGGGTGCTATAATGTAGTCAAGAGGTGAGGATAATGCTTACACAGGACAGATATCGTGCAATACTTGATTTGCTCGAAGAAAAAAATTCGGTCACGGTGTCGGAATTAACAAAGTTGCTTGACTCATCCGAGTCAACAATAAGAAGAGACCTTTCCGCTCTTGATGAGATGGGAAAGCTCACAAAGGTTTTCGGCGGTGCAACTTCAATCACCAGAAACGAGGGTGTTTTTGAAGATGCGGTAAGCAATCGTGAAACCGTTATGAGCGATGAAAAAGATGCGGTTGCGGAATACTGTGCAAAGCTTATCCATGACTCTGACTTTGTTTATATTGACGCAGGAACAACAACATTAAAGCTTGTTGACCACATTACAAATACAAACGCAACATATGTTACAAACGGCATAACACACGCCAGAATGCTTATCCACAAGGGTATGCAGACATATATAGTAGGCGGAAAAATAAAACCGCTTACCGAGGCTGTTGTGGGCGCCGAAGCAATAAAAAGCATAAACTGCTTTAACTTTACAAAAGCTTTTATGGGAGCAAACGGAATTGACATCGGTTCGGGATTCACAACCCCCGACATTGAAGAAGGTCTTATAAAGGAAACGGCAATCAACAAATCTTATATGGCATTTGTTCTTGCAGACCATTCAAAATTTCGTAGGGTGTATTCCGTAACATTTGCCCCTCTGCAAAAATGTTGTATAATCACCGACAAACTGCCTACGCCGGACTTTTCGCAGGCAACGGTGATAAAGGAGGTAAAAAATGATTTACACCGTAACGCTTAATCCGTCAATTGACTACATTGTCAGACTTGATTCGCTTGTTCCGGGAATAACAAACCGAACAACCGCCGAAGAATATTACTACGGAGGTAAGGGAATCAATGTTTCATGCGTACTTGCAGAGCTTGACCTTGAAAGTACGGCATTCGGATTTGTTGCAGGCTTTACGGGTGACGCCATTGAAAAGGGTATTCGCAACGACAGGATTATCACCGACTTTATTAAGCTTGAAAGTGGAATTTCAAGAATCAACATAAAAATCAAAGCCGGCGTTGAAACAGAAATCAATTGTCAGGGACCTCACATAAGTGAAGGCGAACTTGAAAGGCTGTTTTCAAAAATTGACAGAATATCCGACGGCGACACAATCGTAATTGCAGGAAACATTCCGAATACGATGCCTGATGATGTTTATGAAAGAATCCTTGAAAGAATCAAGGGCAAGGATGTACGAATTGTAGTTGACGCAACAAAAAAACTTTTACTCAACGCACTCAAGTACAAGCCGTTCCTCATCAAGCCGAACAGACAGGAACTTTCCGAAATGTTCGGAGTTGAAATCAACACCGAGGATGATATTGAAAAGTATGCAAAAGAGTTGCAGAAACTCGGTGCAAAAAATGTTTTGATTTCACTCGGCGGTGACGGAGCAATGCTCATTGACGAATTTGGAAAAAGACACAAAGCAGGAGTCCTCAAAGAAAAGGTAATTAACACAGTCGGTTCGGGAGACTCAATGGTAGCAGGCTTTGTGGCAGGATATGAAAAAACAAAAAGCTACCCCTATGCGCTGAAATTGGGCAGTGTGTGCGGAAATGCAACGGCATTTCTTGACGGACTTGCCACAAAAGAAAAAATAAATGAATTGCTTGCAAAATTTTAATTAAAAAGGAGAGAAAAATATGCGTATCACAGATTTATTAAAAAAATCGGGTATTGCTCTCGGCGTTAAAGTTGCCGACAAGAGCGAAGCAATTGACAAACTTGTTTCATTACATGAAAAGTGCGGAAACCTCAAGGATGTTAAAGCCTACAAAGAGGGAATCCTCAACCGTGAAGAACTCGGCACAACAGCCGTAGGTATGGAGGTTGCAATTCCCCATGCCAAGAGCGAAGCTGTAAAAGCTCCCGCCCTCACGGCTATCACAGTTCCAGACGGTGTAGATTATGACTCGCCCGACGGTAAGCCCTGTAAGCTGCTCTTTATGATTGCCGCAACAACAGACGGTGATGTTCATCTTGAAGTACTTGCAAGACTTATGCAGCTTTTGATGCATGAAGATTTTACCGCAAAGCTTAAAGCCGCAAAAACTCCGGAAGAATTCATCTCGATTATTGACGCAAGAGAAACAGAAAAGTTCCCCGATGAACCAAAGGCAGAAGTTCCTGCAAAGAAGGGTTACAGAGTTCTTGCTATCACAGCCTGTCCAACAGGTATTGCTCATACTTATATGGCGGCTGAATCACTCCAGAAAGCCGGCGACAGCCTTAACATTCCGATTAAGGTTGAAACAAACGGTTCGGGCGGTGCAAAGAATGTGCTTACCGAAGAAGAAATTGCAAATTGTGACGGTATCATCATTGCCGCTGACATCACAATAAATCTTGCCCGTTTTGACGGCAAGCCCGTTTTACAGTGTGCCGTTTCAGACGGTATTCATAAGCCGGAAGAGCTTATCAACAAGATTGTAAACAAAGAAGTTCCCGTATATCATCACAAAGGCGGTTCTGCAGATGCTCCAAGGAAGAGAGGCGGCGCTTACGGTCACCTTATGAACGGTGTATCACATATGCTCCCGTTCGTTGTAGCAGGCGGTATCTTCATCGCAATCGCATTCCTCATTGATATTGCATGCGGTGTTAACGCACAGGAGGTTGGCAGTGCATTCGGTACGGTAACTCCTGCAGCCGCATGGTTTAAAACACTCGGCGGTGTGGCATTTAACCTTATGGTTCCTATCCTTTCCGGCTTTATCGCAATGTCAATTGCAGACCGTCCCGGTCTTCTCGTTGGTCTTGTAGGCGGTTTCCTTGCAACATCAGGCGCAACCTTTATGGATCCTGCCGCTGCAGAAACAGTTCCGTCAGGCTTCCTCGGCGGCTTGCTCGCAGGTTTCGTAGGCGGTTACTTAATGCTCGGTATTGAAAAAATGTGCGATAAGATGCCTAAGGCTCTTGAGGGTATCAAGCCCGTTCTCATCTATCCGCTTCTCGGACTCGGCGGTATTCTCGTTGTAATGTGCGCAGTCAACCCGTTCATGGGTATGATTAACTCAGGTATGTCAAACGGCCTTAACGCTATTGCCTCTAACCCTGCAATGATGGTTCCGCTCTGTGCGCTCCTCGCAGGTATGATGTCTATCGACATGGGCGGTCCTTTCAACAAGGCAGCTTATGCATTCGCAACACTTAACCTTGCAAACGCAGACGATCAGGCATACATCATTATGGCAGCAGTTATGATCGGCGGTATGGTTCCTCCAATCGCAGTCGCTCTTTCAAACACATTCTTCAAGAATCGTTGGACAGACGAAGAAAGAAAGAATGCTCCCGTAAACTATATAATGGGACTTTCATTCATCTCAGAAGGTGCAATTCCTTACGCAGCAGGTCATCCGCTTCAGGTTATCCCTTCATGTATCGTTGGTTCTGCAGTAGCAGGCGCACTTTCAGCTCTCTTTGGCTGTAAGCTTATGGCTCCTCACGGCGGTATCTTCGTATTCGCAACAATGCAGGGTACATGGTATTTCTACCTCCTTGCTCTTGCAATCGGTGCAGTAGTTTCAATGTTTATGCTTGCACTTCTCAAAAGACCGATTAAAAAATAATTAATTTGCTATTACCCGTTTTTTGAAATGTTTTGTTCCTCGGCACCGGTGTAAAAGCCGGTGCCACCCCTCAAAACTCAAAAAACTTTCACGACATTAGATTCAAAACTTCAAAGCACAAATTTATTTTATAAAGGAGATTTTATTATGGTATCAAAAGAACTCGTACTCACAAATGCGCAGGGATTCCATATGCGTCCGGCATCGGTTTTTGCAACAGCTATGGGCAAATACAGCTGTGATGTAACAATCAAATTCAACGGCAATCAGTACAACGCAAAGAGCCTCCTCAACATTATTGCGGCTTGCATCAAGTGCGGCAGTGAAATTGAAGTCGTTTGCGACGGTGCTGACGAAAACGAGGCACTTGCAGAGGCAGTACAGCTCATTGAGAGCGGTCTTGGCGAATAATGGCCCCGACAGACCAGTTACAAGAGGTGAAGATTATGCTACACGGAACAGCCGCATCCGAGGGTATCGGAATCGGTAAGGTAATGCTTATTGAAGAACATTCGCTTGAATACACTCCACGAACAGTAACAGATACTGAGGCAGAGTCACAGCGTTTTAAGGCAGCAGTAGATGCTTTTTGCTACAATACTGAAAAACAGGCAGAAAATCTTCGCAGTTCAGCCGGTGAAAAAGAGGCAGAAATTCTTGCAGGTCACATTCAGATTATCAAAGATCCGTATCTCAGCGGTGAAATTGAAAAGCTGATTGCAGACGGTCAATGTGCGGAATCTGCTCTTGAGCATATGTGCGATATGTTTATTGCAATGTTCTCGGCAGCTGACGATGAGCTTACAAAACAGCGTGCGGCTGATGTCAGAGATATCAAGAGCGGTGTTCTCGGCATTCTTCTCGGAGTAAACGAAATTAAAGTAAGCGATGCGCCAAAAGGCACTGTGCTTGTTGCAAGGGAGCTTACTCCTTCTGTTACGGCAGGTATTGTAAAAGAAAACATAGCAGGCATTATTACTGAAACAGGCGGAACAACTTCCCACTCTGCAATTCTTGCAAGAGCGCTTGAGATTCCCGCCGTACTCAGTGTTGAGGGTGTCGCATCAAGCCTGAAAAACGGCGACACAGTTGTAGTTGACGGCAGTGAGGGTGCTGTAATTGTTAATCCGGATGATAACACAGTTGCAGAATACTCCAAAAAGCGTGACGCTTTTCTTGCAGAACGCAAAGAGCTTGAAAATTACAGGGGACGAGAAACAAAATCCGCAAGCGGAGAAGCTTATGAACTTTTCTGCAACATAGGAAAACCCGAAGACGCTGTCAAGGCAGTTGATGCAGACGGCGAGGGTGTCGGACTTTTCAGAACAGAGTTTCTGTTCATGGACAGAACTTCAATTCCGACAGAGGACGAACAGTTTGAGGCCTACAAAAAGGCGGCTCTTATCTTAAAGGGCAAGTCGCTGATTATCAGAACACTTGATATCGGCGGTGACAAGGACATTCCGTACCTTGGACTTGAAAAAGAAGAAAATCCGTTCATGGGATTCCGTGCAATCAGATATTGCCTTAAAAACCGTGAACTTTTCAAATCACAGATTAAAGCCATTTTGCGTGCAAGCGCATTCGGTGACATCAAGATTATGTTCCCGCTCATCACAACTATGGATGAACTTCGTGAGGGCAAAAAGCTTGTCGCAGAATGCAAAGCAGATTTACGCAATATGGGCATAAATTTCAACGAAAACATTCAGGTTGGTGTTATGGTTGAAACAGCGTCTGCGGCAGTTATCGCAGATATGCTTGCAAAAGAGGCAGACTTCTTCAGCATCGGCACAAATGACCTTACAGGCTACACAATGGCTTGTGACAGAGGCAACAACGATGTGTCTTACCTCTACTCTCCCCTTCAGCCAAGCGTTCTCAGAATGATTAAACGCACAATTGAGTGCGGTGTTCAGAACGGCATTTCAGTCGGAATGTGCGGTGAGGCTGCCGCAAACAAGCTGATGATTCCGTTGCTTATTTCATTCGGACTCACAGAATTCAGCGTTTCCGCTCCGTCAGTTCTTAATGTGAGAAAAATAATTTCCACATGGACAAAAGAAGAGGCAGACAAAGTTACCGCAAAGGTGCTTGAAATGAGTACACAGCAGGAAATTGTCGAATACCTCAAATCGGTTGTGTAAAACAACCAAGTTAATATGCGTTAATCTCAGTTAAATAATTTGCAAACACGATTAATCCCCGTCAGAAATTCTGACGGGGATTTGTCTTTTGGTATATTAATTAGTTTTTTCTCTGCATACTATCCCTTTTTGAAAAGACGCAGCCGCAGTAGTTTTGGCGGTAGAGGTCATATTCTTTTGAAAGGATGATTGAACGCTTGTAGCCTTCACGCTTTTTGAAGTCGCTGTACAGCCACGGAATGCCGTACTTCTCGGCAAGCTCCGCACCGATTGAATTGAGCAACTGCGCATTTTTCAGCGGACTGATTGTAAGCGTGGTTGTGAAATAATCAAAGCCGTGTTCCTTTGCGTAGCGTGCAGAGGATTCAAGTCGCAGTCTGAAACATTTTTCACACCGCTTTCCGCCCTCGGGTTCATTTTCAAGACCTTTGACATACTCAAAGTAATCCTTAGGCAAATATTCGCCTTCAATTACCTTTACAGGATGTTCAAACGGCATAAGCGACACAAGACGCTTTTCTTCGCTCAGGCGGTAATTATACTCATCCGCAATCGAAATATTCGGATTGTAAAAATAGACCGTGATATCAAAATATTTTGAAAGATACTCAAGGCAGTAGGACGAACACGGGGCGCAACACACATGCAAAAGCAGCTTCGGGACTTTTCCCTCCCCCGTTATTTTGTCAATTACCCTGTCGAGTTCTTTCTGATAGTTTATCTTGTTCATACTATTATATAAATTTGCAAATGTAGTCAAAAAGCTCTTCGGCTGTGTCTGCAACAAAGGGCGCACCTGCGTTCATAAGCTCGTTTTTCCCCCTGAATCCCCATGAAACACCAGCCATTTTTACACCCGCATTGTTTGCCGTAAACACATCGACATCGCTGTCACCGACATAGAAACATTCTTTGGGAGTTACGCCGCTCATATCAAGGAGTGCAAGCAGAGCATCAGGCTCGGGCTTTGTCTTGTACTGTGGTTTCTGCCCCCATGCCTGAGTAAACTTGTGATTTGGGAATGCTTTTTTTAGCATTTCATCAACAAATTCATCCGGCTTGTTTGAAAGCACACCTGTTTTTACACCCTTTTCTGCAAGCTTTTCAAGCATTTCGGCACAACCGTCATATGCGGCGGTGTGGTCGTTGCAATGAACGGCATAGTGTCTGTCGTAATCAGCCTTGACCTTTTCAAAAAGCTCGTGGTCGGTCCACGCATCTCCCATCGCCCTTCTGATGAGCATTTCTCTGCCGTTTCCGACATATGTTTTATAATTTTCAACCGGCTTTTCTTCAAGACCGTTAAGCTTTAGACCGTAGTTCACACTTATAGCAAGATCGGTAAGCGAATTCATAAGCGTGCCGTCAAGATCAAATACTACCATTTTTACCATAAATATCACCTTAGTTTAATCCTTTTTCCTGTTCAAAGAGTATTGCTCTGCATGGTGCCGCCTCAACTCCACCGAGCTTTATCGGAAACGCACACAAATCATATTCGCCGTCAGCCACTCCCGAAAGATTGAGATTTTCGAGAACGGCAATATCCGCTCTGCCAAGTTCAAGATGTGTTTTAACTTCATCAAACGGAGGTGCGATTGACTCGGCATCCGTACCGACAAGCACCACCCTGCTTTGTGCAAGCACAATTGCGGCAGAATGTGAAAGGTATGTTTTGCCATTCCCACGAAAGAGTATGCGTTTTCGGCAATACGGCAACAGTTTGTCCATATCTTCGCCCGTCAGCACACCCCTGACCGTTATTACGGTGCATTTTCCGTAGAAAGTGTTGAGCCTTAAATCGGTTATCCCTTTACCGTCAGGGCAAAAGTGGAGAGGAGCGTCAATATGCGTGCCTGCATGAACGCACATAGAAATCTGCGAAAGATTGCACTCGTCATCTTCATCAATACTTCTCAGCGGAGTCACAACAGTTTCGGGATCACCCGGATATGTTTCGGTTGTAAGAGTGTCTCTCGAAATATCATGAATATACATACATCCTTCGCCTCTTTTCTTTTTGAACATTTTTAATTGACGCAGAGTGTAACTCATCGGAGTCTAAGAAAAATATAACTCTGCTTAAATTCAGAACGACCCCACCGTATGAGTAAAGCGGAACATCTGCACTATGATTATACCACATATTACTGCACTTTGCACCTTTATCGGCAAAATTTCCTTGTTTTACAGCAAAAAATAACCCCACAGGAAAACCCTGTGGGGTAAATTGCAATTGTGAATTTAATCAACAGCGATTAATTATTCAACAGAAATCGGTGAACCGACATTGCCTGTTTCGTAACCGCCAACGATGTACTTCTGAACGATAGTAGCATCCTTGATTGAGATTCTGCCATCCTCGTTAGCATCACATGCCTTGAATGCGTTTGCATCATCAGCAGCAATACTCATAAGGTTGATAGCAATCTTCTGAATTGTTGTAGCATCTACAACTGTAATTGAGTAGTCACCGTCAGCATCACCGAGAAGCGGAACACGGTTACCGTCAATCTTAATATTAGCCTTAGCACCTGAGCGTGACGGATAATCAAACTTAGTAAGATCAAGTGTGATTGTTACATCAACGAGTGAATCTTCCGGATAACCGGCAGAAACTGTGTTAAGGAGCATATTTTCACCATTGAATGTAAGGTCAAAATCTTCGCCTATAGTAGCTGCGCTCTGCTCAGGAAGACCCCAGTTAGCAGCCCAATCGTCGTTAACTGCAAACTTGAACTGGTATGCAGCATCAGCAGATTCAACACCTGTGTATGTAATCTGATAAACCTTGTCAGCAATCTGAGTCATGTGGTTAACTTCAGCGTCAACGCCCCATGCTACACCGTTAAGCCAGCTGTTTTCACCGTTACCAACAACTGTAATGCTGTTGATTTCAAGGTCTGTAACCATTTTAACGCCGTCACCTGTTACAGCAATCTCGTTTGTAGCAGGATTGAAAGTTACAGTTACATCACAAGCACTTTCTACATCGAAAGTTACGTTGTTGTCTGTACCGTCAAGACCGATCCACTTCTGCTCGTCGCCTGTGTTTGCAACAACCTTGAGCTGATAGCTTTTGCCCACCGGAACAGCTGTAAATGTCTTTGTATAAACATCGCCGCTCTTTGTCATTACATTTTCGGGAGCGAGTGCAGGAGAACCCTGCCATTCATAACCTGTGAGTGACTCAACACCTGCTACAACATACTGTGTTGCGTCAGCAGGCTCTGTTGCAGGTTCTGTTGTGGGTTCTGTTGTGGGTTCAACAGTTGTAGGCTCAACAGTTGTAGGCTCAACAGTTGTAGGTTCTTCTGTTGCAGGAGCTGTTGTACCTGAAGGATCAACACCGAGAAGTGTAGCTACTGTTGTAAGCGGAGCACAGTCGGGATAAGCTGCAGGATCAGCAAGCTCTGTTGCATACATTTCAGCATAAGCGTTGTAAACATCCATTGGCTCAGCCTCAACCTGTGCACAAATGTCAGCTACAGTTTCGGGAGTGTAGTTTTTAGGATTCTTAACAGCCCAGTTGAAAATAGCCTGTGCAACCATTTCTGCTCTTGAAAAGTAAACCGGGAATCTGCCCTCAGTTACATGACCGAGTGATGTGATTGCAGCCTTTGGACCGTAGTTATCGCTGTTCTTCTTCCATGTTGCAGCAAAGTCACGCTTTGAAGAATCTTCGGTATTCTCAACTGTACCGCCTGTGAGGTAAATTGTGTCGCCGAGACAAGGCTTGCCGAGTGTTACATTACAGGTCTGGTGACTCTGTGATTTAGTATCAATTGTTGAGAAAATTACAGCATAGTCAGCGTTGTCTTTAAGACCGCCGTGATTTGTGCCGTCAGCTGACTTCAATTTTGCAGTATCGAAGTAGTAAAGACCTGTAGCAGTATCCTTCTTACATTTCTCTGCCTTACCCTGCCAAGATGTTTCAGGTAAATCATCGCCTGCTACAGCGTAAAGGTGACAGTATACTGTCTTTGTTGTTCCCCAATCTGCAGGGAGATTAGATGCGTCAAAATAGATTTTTGTGTCGGTTTCTTCAGCTGATGCAGAGAATATGGTCAAGCCTGAAAAACAGGATACAGCCATAAGAACTGCAAGCACCAAACTGAGAACCTTGGATGATTTTTTCATCGCTAATTCCTCCTTTTTTTTACTCAATTTTCGAGTAATTACATTATATATCAAAATGTTCAGATTTACAAGTGGTTTTTGGCAAGTTTGTAAATTTTTTCTAGTTCTTGTTTTAAACCTATTGTTATGCGCTAACATTTGGTGTTTTTACTTGACAACAGTTGCAAATAATTGTATTATTTTAATGGTTATTTTTATCTATCTATCTGTTAAGAGAGGTTAAGTTATGGAAAACAGCAAAAAAACCATGGATAAAATCGTTGCCCTGTGTAAAAACAGAGGCTTTGTTTACCCAGGCTCCGAAATTTACGGCGGTCTTGCAAACACATGGGATTACGGTCCGCTCGGTGTTGCACTTAAAAACAATATCAAAAACGCATGGCTCAAAAAGTTTGTTCAGCAGAACAAATATAATGTAGGTCTTGACTCTGCAATTCTTATGAACCCGCAGACATGGGTTGCATCGGGTCATCTCGGCGGTTTCTCTGATCCGCTTATGGATTGTAAGGAATGTAAAACCCGTCACCGTGCCGACAACCTTATTGAAGATTTTGACGGTACAAATGTTGCAGGCTGGACAAATGAAGAAATGATGAATTACATCAAGGAAAAAGAGATTCCGTGTCCTAACTGCGGCAAGCACAACTTTACCGACATTCGTCAGTTCAACCTTATGTTCAAAACATTCCAGGGCGTTACAGAGGACAGCAAGAATGAAATTTATCTTCGTCCCGAAACTGCTCAGGGCATTTTCGTGAACTTCTCTAACATTCAGAGAACAAGCCGTAAGAAAGTTCCTTTCGGTGTTGCACAAATCGGTAAATCTTTCAGAAACGAAATCACACCCGGTAACTTTATTTTCCGTGTTCGTGAGTTTGAGCAGATGGAGCTTGAATTCTTCTGCAAGCCGGGCACTGACCTTGAATGGTTTGAATACTGGAGAGGTTTCTGCCGTGACTGGCTCTATTCTCTCAATATTAAGGAAGAAAATCTCCGTCTTCGTGACCATGCAAAAGAGGAGCTTTGTTTCTATTCAAAAGCCACAACAGACTTTGAATATCTCTTCCCGTTCGGTTGGGGCGAGCTTTGGGGCGTTGCCGACAGAACAGACTATGACCTTACACAGCACAGCAAAACAAGCGGTAAGACACTTGAGTATTTTGATCCGACAACAAACGAGAAGTACATTCCGTATGTTATTGAGCCGTCACTCGGTGTTGAGCGTCTTTTCCTTGCTCTTGTTGTTGAGGCTTACGATGAAGAAGTTATTGACGAAAAGGATACACGAGTTGTGTTAAGACTTCATCCGACACTTGCTCCTTACAAAGCTTGCGTTCTTCCGCTTTCAAAGAAGCTCAACGAGCAGGCCGGCAAGGTTTATGAACAGCTTTCAGCCGACTTTATGACTGATTATGACGATGCCGGTTCAATCGGCAAGCGTTACAGAAGACAGGACGAAATCGGTACTCCGTTCTGTATCACATATGACTTTGAGTCTGTTGACGACGGTTGTGTAACGGTTCGTGACCGTGACACAATGCAGCAGGAAAGAGTTGCAATTGACAAGCTCAACGATTATATCGCTGAAAAGATTAAGTTCTGATTTTAATATGATATCAAAAGGACATTCCAAATGGAATGTCCTTTTTTTGCGTAGGGGCGGCTCGCCGTATAAGAACAGCGGATAACCTTAAAATTCTGGTTATCCGCTGTGTGTTTTATTCAATATAATAATCTGAATTCAATCAAATTACTTTGAGAGGTTTGTGAGAACCTTTTTGATTCTCTCAACAGCCTCAATTGTGTTTTCTCTGTCACCGAATGATGTAAGACGGAAGTAGCCGGCACCGTTTTCGCCAAAGCCCTCACCCGGAGTACCTACAACATTTGCCTCGTTGAGGAGGAGGTCAAAGAATTCCCAACTGCCCATATTGTTCGGACACTTGAGCCAGATGTAAGGTGAGTTCTTACCGCCTGTGTAGTAGATGCCGAGTTCATCAAGAGCAGATGCGATAATTCTTGCATTTTCCTGATAGTAAGAAATGTTCTCCTTGATCTGCTTCTGACCTTCTTCGCTGAATACAGCGGCAGCAGCACACTGAACAGGCCACGAAACACCGTTGAACTTTGTTGCCTGACGGCGGTACCATGTTGCATAGATATTGTGACCGTCACGCTCAAGCTCCTTAGGAATTACTGTGTAACCGCATCTTGTGCCTGTGAAGCCTGCTGTCTTTGAAAGTGAGCACATTTCAATTGCACACTTTCTTGCACCTTCGATTGCAAAAATTGAACGAGGGAGATCCTCTGTGATGAATGCCTCATACGCTGAATCGTAGAGGATTATTGCATCGTTTTTGAGAGCATAATCAACCCAAGCCTTTAGCTGTTCGGCATTGTATGCAGAACCTGTCGGGTTGTTAGGTGAGCAAAGGTAGATGATATCTGCCTTTACATTTTCATCAGGGAGAGCGGCAAAGCCGTTTGCCTCATTTGATGTAGCATAAACGATTTCTCTGCCTGCCATAATGTTTGAGTCAACATATACGGGGTAAACAGGATCGGTTACAAGAACAACATTATCCTTTGAGAAGATGTCGCCTATGTTACCGCAGTCAGACTTTGCACCGTCTGATACAAAGATTTCGTCAGCGCCTACTGCAACACCAAAGCTCTTGTAATAATCTGAAATAGCCTGTCTGAGGAACTCGTAGCCCTCATAATCGGGATAACCCTTGAAGGTTTCCTTGTGAGCAAGATCCTCCGCACCCTTTTTCATTGCCTCAACAACAACAGGAGCAAGCGGAAGGGTTACATCACCGATACCAAGCTTGATAACCTTTTTATCGGGATGAGCCGCAATATATGCATTTGTCTTTTTTGCAACATCTGCAAAAAGATAGTTAGGAACGAGATTGTCAAAATTTCTGTTAATCTTCATTAAAATCAGTCCTTTAAATCTGAAAGTTAAGTGGAAAAATCAATTACTTTTCAAGTGATGCCTTAATAAATTCTCTGAAAAGCGGATGAGCACGGTTCGGGCGTGACTTGAACTCGGGGTGATACTGAACAGCAACGAAGAAACGGTTGTCGGGAACTTCAACAGCCTCAACAAGAAGTCCGTTAGGTGAAGTACCTGTAATCTTCATGCCTGCATTTTCAATTTCCTCTCTGAAATCGTTATTGAACTCATAACGATGACGGTGACGCTCTGAAATTTCATGCTGACCGTAAGCCTTAGCCATAAGCGAATCGGGATTGATAACACACGGATATGCACCAAGACGCATTGTGCCGCCCATATCCTCAATGCCTTCCTGTTCAGGCATAAGGTCAATAACATTATGCTTGCCCTCTGGTGTAAACTCACCGCTGTTGGCGTCAGCATAGCCGAGAACATCTCTTGCGTATTCGATTACTGCAGTCTGCATACCGAGGCAGATTCCGAGATACGGAATATCATGCTCACGGGCATATTTTGCAGCCATAATCTTACCTTCGATACCTCTGTTACCGAAGCCGCCCGGAACGAGGATACCGTCAACATCACCGAGAAGCTCGTCAACCTTGTACTTTGTAAGAAGTTCGCAGTCAACCCACTTGATTTCAACATCGGCGGAATTTTCATAGCCACCGTGACGAAGTGCCTCTGCAACAGAAAGATATGCGTCATGGAGAGCAACATACTTACCGCAAAGAGCAATCGTGCATTTCTTTGTGCGGTTGTTGATACGGCTAAGCATTTCTTCCCACTCGGAAAGGTCGGGCTTTTTGTCTGTTACAATATTGAGCTCACGACATACAACATTTGAGAAATTGCTCTTTTCAAGCATAAGAGGTGCCTGATAAAGCGTTGGGAGAGTAATATTTTCGATTACACAATCCGGCTTTACATTGCAGAAAAGTGCAATCTTGTTGAAAATGCTCTCCTCAAGAGGTTCGTCACAACGAAGAACGATGATATCTGGATTGATACCGAGTGAACGAAGCTCCTTTACAGAATGCTGTGTCGGCTTTGATTTGTGTTCCTCACTGCCCTTGATATAGGGAACGAGAGTTACATGAATAAAGATGCTGTTCTCTCTGCCGACTTCAAGAGATACCTGACGGATAGCCTCAAGGAACGGCTGGCTTTCGATATCGCCCACCGTACCACCGATTTCCGTAATTACAACATCGGCATTAGTCTTTTCACCTACATTGTAGATAAAAGACTTAATTTCATTTGTGATGTGAGGAATTACCTGAACTGTCTTACCGAGGTAATCGCCGTGGCGCTCCTTTTCAAGAACATTTGAGTAAACCTTACCTGTTGTGAGGTTTGAATACTTGTTAAGGTCCTCATCAATAAAACGCTCATAATGGCCGAGGTCGAGGTCGGTTTCTGCACCGTCCTCCGTTACATATACCTCGCCGTGCTGATACGGGCTCATTGTACCCGGATCGACATTGATATACGGGTCAAGCTTTTGAGCAACAATCTTGAGCCCTCTTGCCTTTAAAAGTCTGCCGAGAGATGCGGCTGTGATACCCTTACCAAGACCGGATACGACACCGCCTGTTACAAATATATATTTTTTATTTTTCTTATGTTCGGTTATCTCCACGATTACACCTCAACTTCGCCTTCAAATACTTTTTCCGCATTACCTGTCATATATACCGTTTCATCAGTATAGTTGATAATAAGATCGCCGCCCTTGAGCTTAATCTTGATGTCTTCGCCCTTTTTGCAGAAACCGTTTTCACAAGCGGCAACCGCAACGGCACAAGCGCCTGTACCGCAAGCCCATGTTTCGCCTGAGCCACGCTCCCACACTCTCATCTTGATTGTATGGTCATCGAGAACTGTTACAAATTCTGTATTCACTCTTTCAGGGAAAAGCTTATCGTTTTCAAACTCAGGTCCTATGGTTTCGATGTCAAGATTATCAATATCGTCCATAAATACTACGCAGTGTGGGTTGCCCATTGATACGCAGGTGATGTTATAGTTCTTGCCTGCAATTTCAACAGTTCTGTCAACAACCTTGTCACCGTCAAGAGCAACGGGAATTTCCTTAGGATCGAGAATAGCCTTGCCCATATCTACTCTGAGGCGGTTAACCTTTCCGCCTGAAGTATAAGCCTTGAGTTTCTTGATACCGCTGAGTGTTTCAATTGTAATTTCGTCTTTTTCGTTGATATCAACCATACCATGATCATAGAGGAACTTACCTACGCAACGGATACCGTTACCGCACATCTTACCCTCTGAACCGTCAAGGTTGTACATTTTCATCTTTGCGTCTGCAACCTTTGAAGGGCAAACAAGAATAATACCGTCACCGCCGATACCGAAATGTCTGTCGGAAAGTCTTACGGCAAGCGCCTCGGGGTTGCTGATTTCCTGATCAAAAGTGCTGCAATAGATATAGTCATTGCCTATACCCTGCATCTTAGTGAATTTTAACATAAGCTTTTCCTCTCTCATGTGGTTAATGTCGATAAGCTCCGTGCTGTGCTGTGAATAGTGGCTCTTGAGGCAATCTGCAAGTGCATTTGCCGTATCAAGAGATGTAAGACACGGAATATTTCTTTCAACAGTCTTACGACGAATTTTAACAGAATCTCTTGAAGGAATTCTGCCCTTTGCAGATGTTGAAATAACATACTGAATCTTGCCCGATTCAATGAGTGTAAGAGTATTGTTTGTCTTGGACTCGTGAATTTTCTTTACGCTTACGGCATCGATACCGTACTTCTTGAGTACATCCGCTGTACCCTCTGTTGCGTAGATTCTGAATCCGAGGTCGTAGTATTTCTTTGCGATTTCACCGATTTCAGCCTTATCCGAATTACGGACTGTGATGAACACACCGCCCTTTTTCTTCATCTTGTAGCCTGCACCGATGAGTCCCTTATAGAGAGCCTCCTCAAGTGTGCCTGCAACACCGAGAACTTCACCTGTTGACTTCATCTCGGGGCCGAGGTGGTTATCAACATTGATAAGCTTTTCAAAGCTGAATACAGGAACCTTAACCGCAATGTAAGGACTCTTTCTGTAAAGGCCTGTGCCGTAGCCCATATCTTTGAGCTTTTCACCGAGCATTGCTCTTGTTGCAAGGTCAACCATAGGAACGCCTGTCACCTTACTGATGTAAGGGATTGTTCTTGAAGAACGGGGATTTACCTCGATAACATAAAGTTCGTCTTTATAGATAAGGTACTGAATGTTTACAAGTCCCTTTGTACGGAGTTCGATTGCAAGGTTCTTTGAGCTTTCAATAATAATCTGAGTCATTCTGTCTGAGAGATTCCATGCCGGATAAACCGCAATTGAGTCGCCCGAGTGAACACCGGCACGCTCGATATGCTCCATAATACCCGGAATAAGAATATCTTCACCGTCACAAATGGCGTCAACTTCAAGCTCTGTACCCTGAAGGTACTTATCAATAAGAATCGGATTTTCAATATTCTGTGCAAGAATGATTGCCATATACTCTTTGACATCATCTTCGTTGAATGCAATAATCATATTCTGACCGCCGAGAACATATGACGGACGGAGAAGAACAGGATAACCGATTTTGTCTGCAACATCGAGAGCCTCGTCTGTTGTCATAACCGTTACGCCACGGGGACGCTTGATGTGATACTTTTCAAGAAGCTCGTCAAAACGCTCTCTGTCCTCTGCCATATCAATGGCATCGTATGATGTGCCGAGAATATTTACACCGTTGTCGCTGAGGAACTTTGTAAGCTTAATGGCTGTCTGTCCGCCGAATGCAACAACTACACCGAACGGATTCTCTGTCTTTATTATGCCCATAACATCTTCGGTTGTGAGCGGTTCAAAATAAAGTCTGTCGGCTGTGTCAAAGTCTGTTGATACTGTTTCAGGGTTGTTGTTTACGATAACAACATCGTAGCCTGCCTTTTTGAGCGCCCATACGCAGTGAACAGACGCATAGTCAAATTCGATACCCTGACCGATTCTGATAGGACCCGAACCGAATACGATAACTGTTTTCTTATCGCTCTTCTGCTCTCTGATGAATTCCTCAGCTTCGTTTTCCTTATCAAATGTTGAATAGAAGTAAGGAGTTTCAGCCTCAAATTCTGCGGCGCAGGTATCAACCATTTTATAAACAGGAACAAGCGGATTTTCAACCTTCCTGCCTGTGATTTTTTCAATTGTTCTGTCAAGGAATCCCTTGTTCTTGGCACGAACATAGAGATCCTCCGTAAGCTCGCCGTTCTTGAGTTCGTTTTCAACGGCAATAAGATTTTTGAGCTTTTCAAGGAACCACTCGTCAATGAGAGTGATGTTGTGAATCTGTTCTACTGTAATGCCTCTCTTGAGAGCCTCATATACGCAGAAGATTCTTCTGTCATCGCAAACGCTGAGTCTGTCATAAACCGATGCGTTTGAAAGCTCTGCAAATTCCTTATCATTGAGAGTATCGTGAGAAATCTCGGCACCTCTTACGGCTTTCATAATAGCCTGCTCAAATGTCGGAGCAATAGCCATAACCTCGCCTGTTGCCTTCATCTGAGTACCGAGTGTTCTCTTTGCATATACAAATTTATCGAAAGGCCATTTCGGGAATTTTACAACAACATAGTCAAGTGCCGGCTCAAAGCAAGCGTATGTTGTACCTGTAACGGCATTCTTGATTTCATTAAGTGTGTAACCGATAGCAATTTTAGCGGCAACCTTTGCAATAGGATAACCTGTTGCCTTTGATGCAAGTGCCGATGAACGGGATACACGGGGATTAACCTCGATAACCGCATATTCAAATGTTTCGGGGTTGAGTGCGAACTGGCAGTTACAACCGCCCTCTACCTTAAGCGCAGAGATAATGTTGAGAGCCGCACTTCTGAGCATCTGATATTCCTTGTCGGCAAGTGTTACCGTAGGAGCGATAACGATTGAGTCGCCTGTGTGAACGCCTACAGGATCGAAGTTTTCCATTGAGCAGACAGTAATAACATTTCCGTCGCTGTCACGCATAACCTCAAACTCGATTTCCTTCCAACCTGAGATACATTTTTCAACAAGCACCTGTGTGATAGGAGAAAGTTCAAGACCGTTTGATGTGATTTCACGAAGCTCTTCCTCGTTATCAACAATACCGCCGCCTGTACCGCCGAGTGTGAATGCAGGACGGATAATTACAGGATAACCGATTTCATCGGCAAACTTAACAGCTGATTCAACATCTGTAACAACAAGTGACGGAATAACAGGCTGACCTATTTCAATCATTGTGTCCTTAAAAAGCTGTCTGTCCTCTGCCTTGTCAATTGTTTCGGGGTTTGCACCAAGAAGCTGAACATTGTATTTATCAAGGAAGCCCTCTTTTGCAAGCTGCATTGAAAGTGTAAGACCCGTCTGACCGCCGAGGGTTGAAAGAAGGCTGTCAGGGCGTTCCTTTTTGATGATTCTCTTAACTGTTTCAAGTGTCAACGGCTCAATGTAGATTTTATCAGCCATTGCGTTATCAGTCATAATTGTAGCAGGGTTTGAGTTTACGAGAATAACCTCAAGTCCTTCTTCTTTAAGCGCACGGCAAGCCTGTGTGCCTGCATAGTCAAATTCGGCAGCCTGACCGATTACGATAGGGCCCGAACCGATTACCATAACTCGTTTGATATTCTTTTTGAGTGGCATATAATCATTCCTCGTTCAAGTAATTATTGTATCTGTTCTTATGCTGAATAGTAATCCGAATTTCGGACTCTTATTTTCTGTTGTTCTTCATCAATTCAATAAAACGGTCAAACAAAAATGCTGTATCGTGAGGACCGCCGCAAGCTTCCGGATGGAACTGAACCGAGAAAGCAGGCATATTTGTGTAGTTTACACCCTCGCAAGTGTTATCATTACCGTTTACAAAGCTTACTTTGCCGTTTTCGGGCATACTGTCGCTTACAACAGCGTAGCCGTGGTTCTGTGATGTAATGTAAACTCTGCCTGTTTCAACCTCTTTTGCAGGCTGGTTTGCACCTCTGTGACCGTACTTGAGCTTTTCTGTTTTTGCACCCTGTGAAAGTGCAAGGAGCTGGTGACCGAGACAGATACCGAAGGTCGGAATCCCGAAGTCACAAAGCTTTTTGAGCTCTGCAATAATCTCTGTGTTGTCCGAAGGATCTCCCGGTCCGTTTGAAAGCATTACGCCGTCGGGATTCATAGCCTTAATTTCATCCGCTGTTGTGTGGGCGGGAACGACTGTAAGGTTACAGCCTCTCTTAACAAGCTCTCTGCCGATGTTATGCTTTGCGCCAAAATCCATAAGCACAACATTGAGGTCGCCGTTTTCAGCGTCAAAATGCTCTTTTTCTTTTATAGTAGTGCTTTCAACAGCCTCTGTAATAACATAGTTCTTAATCTCGTCAAGTTCTTCCTTTGTTACATCGGGAGAATATGAGATTTTGCAGTTCAGAACACCGTATTCACGCACAATTCTTGTGAGCGCACGGGTGTCGATTCCGTAAATGCCGGGAATTCCCGACTCTTTTAAAAAGGTGTCAAGATCACCCTCACAACGGAAGTTTGAAGGAACTTGGCACCATTCTCGTACAATATAACCTTTCAGCGACGGAGAGTCACTCTCAAAATCGGCAGGGATAACACCATAGTTGCCGATTAAAGGGAATGTCTGAATAACCACCTGACCGTAATAGCTGGGGTCGGTGAGTGTTTCAAGATAACCTGTCATTGCTGTAGTAAAAACAAGTTCTCCCGTAGTTTCTTTTTCGGCACCAAACGCCTTGCCCTCAAAAACTGTTCCGTTTTCAAGGATTAAGTATGCCGCACGGCTCATAAAAACACATTCCTTTCAATAAACTAAAAAAATTGCAGTCAGTTCTCATATGTTCTGATAACCTGCTTTGCAACCTCAAGCTTGCTTGTTCTGAGATCCATAGCCTGTTTTTCAAGATAGCGATGCGCCTGATCTTCGGACATATTAAGGCAGGTAATAAGCAGGAACTTTGCTCTGTTTATTATCTTCATATCCGCAACCATATGCTTGAGCTTTTCATTTTCCTCAATCACACGGAACATACGCATCTTAAAACATTCCGTAAACTGCAAAAAGTGGTGAAACAGGTGCTTGTTTACGGGCTTTGCAATAACAAGAACACCGTGCTCCGTAAGTGCGTCGTTCACATAATCCGCATTACGCTGCGGAACGATAATCACAACACTTGAACGGGTTGTTCCGGCAAAGTACTTTGAAAGCTCAATGCCGTTTTCCTTTTCAAGCGGTGCATTGACGCAGATGAGGTCAAAAACCTCACCATTTGCAAGCTCCTTAGCCTCCTGTGAGGTTTGGCAGACGGAAATCTCCGTATAGCCTTCGCTTCCGAGCAATTGTGACAAAGAAACGGCACTCTGTTCAGAGTGTGAAATCAACAAAGCATTTTTCAAGAACCTCACCACCGCATATTGTTTCATTCATCTTATTATTTTACAAGATTAACCCCTATTGTTATTTACTTAAAGGAATTATGACAATATTTTTTACAATTTTGTAAAAACATTTTCATTGCAAATTTGTTTTACACTTTTCAACATTTTTCGGGCTTTACAACAAATTGTCTTTTCATTATTATTTATGGTTTTAAGCTGTATAATTCAAATATCCTTCATAGTGTAAACTTTGATTTTTGACACTATATACACTATATATAGTATAGAGCCAAAACACCCCGAACAGCTATTGCCGTTCGGGGCGTCTCGGTTTATGTGAATTAAAAAGGATAGGTTAATTAAGCTACCATGGATTATTCAATATCCTGCATAGCGTCGTAGCCTGTTTCGCCTGTTCTAACCTTAACAACATCTTCAACATCATAGATAAAGATTTTACCGTCACCGATGTGACCTGTGTAAAGTGCCTTAACAGCCGCATCAACAACTGCCTTTACAGGAACCTTGCAAACTACGATTTCAACCTTCATCTTAGGAAGGAGGTTACTTTCAATAGCAACACCACGGTAATACTCTGCTTTACCCTTCTGAGCACCGCAACCGAGTACCTGAGATACTGTCATACCTGTGATGCCGAGCTTATCCATTTCTTCTTTAAGAGCTTCAAGCTTTGACTGCTTGAGAAGAATGTCAATCTTAGTAATCTTTGTTCCGTCGGTAGCCATATCATACTTGCCGGCAAGCTGAACGGGAACTGCCTGAGTTACAGGAACATTGCTGTCAACATCAAATGTTTCATCAAGTGAAGCTGTACCGACACCGATTGGCATAAAGTCTGCATATGCGCTGATAAGACCGTGCTCGCAGATATCGAGGCCCTTCATTTCTTCGTCCTTTGTAACACGAAGACCTACTGTCTTTTTGATGATTGTGAATACGATAATCATACAAACAACTGTCCAAGCTACGATTGTAACAATACCGAGAGCCTGCTTACCAAGCTGAGCAAAGCCACCGCCGTAGAAAAGACCTGTGATGCCGTTCTGACCGTTACCTGTTGCGAAAAGACCTACTGCAAGGCCGCCCCACATACCGTTTACGCCGTGTACCGAGAATGCGCCGACAGGATCATCTATTTTAAGCTTGATATCAACAAATTCAACTGCTACTACGATGAGGATACCTGAAACGATACCGATAACTGCTGCGCCGATTGCGTCAACATCTGCACAACCTGCCGTGATTGCTACAAGACCTGCGAGTGATGCGTTAAGACACATTGAAACATCAGGCTTGCCGTTCTTGATCCATGTAAAGAGCATGGTTGTTACTGTTGCAACTGCCGGAGCAATTGTTGTTGTAAGAAGAATCTGACCAAGACGAGCGCCGTCTTCAGCAGCGGCACCGTTAAAGCCGTACCATGCAAACCAAAGAATGAATACACCGAGAGCACCGAGTGTGATGCTGTGACCGGGGATAGCGTTTACCTTGCCGTTCTTGCCGTATTTACCGATACGGGGTCCGAGAATGATTGCGCCGACAAGTGCCGAGATACCGCCGACCATATGAATTACGATTGAACCTGCAAAGTCGATACAGCCGAGCTGTGCAAGCCAACCCTGACCGTTCCAAACCCAACCTGCTTCAATCGGGTAAACAACGAGTGAAATAATTGCGCTGTAAACACAGTATGCCGAGAATTTTGTACGCTCTGCCATAGCACCTGAAACGATAGTAGCTGCTGTAGCACAGAATACAAGCTGGAATACGAATGAGTTCCAATCAAAGTTCATCCAGTCTGTGAACATATTGAGGTTGGGAACACCGATGAATCCTGCAACATAGTCCTTAGACATCATAAGTCCGAAGCCTAACAGGCTGAATACAACCGTACCGATACAAAAGTCCATCAGGTTTTTCATAATGATGTTACCTGCGTTTTTAGCTCTTGTAAAACCGGTTTCAACCATTGCAAATCCGCACTGCATAAAGAACACGAGTAATGCGCCGATCATAAACCAGACGCCTGTGCCTCCGTAAATTAGTTCTGCCATATAAATCTCTCCTTTTATCAAAATAACAAAAACGGCGTGGAGTTGACAGTTTAATTCTGTCAATCACACGCCGTTGTGTTACCTGTTATACAATATAAATAATGTTATTTAGTATAAATAGAGGTTCTATCAATCACACACCGAAAAGAAGTTCGCCGTATGAAGGATAAGGCCAGTATTCCGAAGCTGTTTCTGTTTCCATTGCATCACCGACAGCTCTGAGTTCCTGCATAAGTGCAAATACTGTTTCTCTGTAGTACTTAGCATACTTGAGGTTGTCATCGCTGTAGTCGCTTGCCTTGATAACAGCCTCTTCAAGCTCTGCAGTTTTCTTTGAGAAACATACAAGTTTGTTTGAAAGGCTTGTAATAAGGTCTTCCTCAACACTTGTAGGAATAGCGTCCGAAAGTGCCTTCTTTGCAAGTGCTGTATCCGTAAGATCTCTTACATATGATGTAACGGCAGGAAGAATGTTCTTCTTAGCCATATCAATCATTGTGAGAGCCTCAATGTTAATCTGCTTAGAATAGCTTTCAAGCTCAATTTCATATCTTGCACGGATTTCGTCTGCCGAACAAATCTTATTCTTAACAAAGAGGTCAATATTCTTCTTGTCAAGGAAGTGTTCCATTGCGTCAGGAAGTGACTTGAGGTTAAGAAGTCCTCTTCTTTCAGCCTCTTCAACCCACTCGGGAGCGTAGTTGTTGCCGTTGAAGATAATGTTCTGATGCTCTGTGAATACTTTCTTAACAAGAGCCTTGATAGCTGCGTCCATATCATCCGCATCTTTAAGCTCATCGTAGAACTCTGAAAGTTCTTCGGCTACCATAGTGTTGAGCATATAGTTAGGACAGGCAATGTTAAGTGAAGAACCAAGTGCTCTGAATTCAAACTTGTTACCTGTGAATGCAAAAGGTGATGTACGGTTACGGTCTGATGTATCTTTCATAAAGTCAGGAAGAACATCAACACCTGTTCTCATCTTCTGCTTACCCTTGCTTACATATTCTCTGTCATTGATGATTGAATCAACGAGTTCGCCGAGGTCATCACCGAGATACATTGAAATGATTGCAGGCGGTGCTTCGTTAGCGCCGAGACGGTGGTCGTTACCTGCCGATGCAACCGTGATTCTGAGAAGATCCTGATACTCGTGAACAGCCTTTACAACTGCCGCAAGGAAAAGCTGGAACTGAAGGTTATTTTCAGGAGTCTTGCCGGGCTCAAGAAGGTTTTCGCCTGTGTTGGTTGAAATTGACCAGTTGTTGTGCTTACCGGAACCGTTAACACCTGCGAACGGCTTTTCGTGAAGAAGACAAACAAGACCGTGTCTTTCGGCAACCTTCTTCATAACTTCCATTGTAAGCTCGTTGTGGTCGGTTGCAATGTTTGTTGTTGTGAAGATAGGAGCAAGCTCGTGCTGTGAAGGAGCAACTTCGTTATGCTTTGTCTTTGCAAGGATACCGAGTTTCCAGAGCTCCTCGTCAAGGTCTTTCATATAAGCAGCAACTCTTGTCTTGATTGCACCGAAGTAATGGTCGTCAAGTTCCTGTCCTTTAGGAGCTTTTGCACCGAAAAGTGTTCTGCCTGTATAAATAAGGTCCTCTCTCTGGTCGTAAGCGTCCTTATCAATAAGGAAGTATTCCTGCTCCGGACCTACTGTTGTTGTAACTCTTGTAACATCTTCTTTGCCGAGAAGATGAAGAATCTTTACAGCCTCTGTATTAATTCTCTCCATTGAACGAAGAAGAGGAGTTTTCTTATCGAGAACCTCGCCTGTATAAGAACAGAATGCTGTAGGAATGTAAAGTGTTCCGTCCTTAACGAATGCATATGATGTCGGATCCCATGTTGTATAGCCTCTTGCCTCGAATGTGGCACGAATACCGCCGCTTGGGAAAGAAGAAGCATCAGGCTCGCCCTTTACAAGCTCTTTACCTGAAAATTCCATGATAACCTGACCTTCACCGTTCGGTGCGATAAAGCTGTCATGCTTTTCGGCTGTGATACCTGTCATCGGCTGGAACCAGTGTGTGTAGTGGGTACAGCCCATTTCAACTGCCCAGTCCTTCATAGCAGCCGCAACAACATTTGCAACGCTGAGGTCAAGCGGTTCACCGTTCTGGATTGTCTTTTTCAAAGCCTTGTAAGTTGACTTTGGAAGTCTTTCCTGCATCTTCTGGTCATTAAATACCATGCTGCCAAAAATTTCGGGAACTTTTGCCATTTTAATTCTCTCCTATCCATTTTGAAAATAAATTTTAATGGTCTGATTTTTGCCTTATAAAAACAGAAAAGGACACTGTAAGCCTCAGCTCACAGCGCCCTTGCTGTCTTTGATGTTGTTAGTATATTCCACTTTTGCGAATTTGTCAATACATTTTTTGAAAAAAGTTTTGAAATTGCAAGTTTTATTAAATTTCCTGCAAAATTAAACTGAAACACCAATAAGAGTTGCATATTTTCTACAACAATCACAGTAAAATGAAAGTTTCGCCCTTAAAAGTTGCAATTTTCCTCTATTTTCCCTTGACAAAGCACAATGTATAGTTATATAATCTAAGTGCTGATTTTTCTTGATCAACGATGACAGGGCATTTCAGAACATCAGCCGACCTGCACATTCACCTTTGCAGGATATAGCACAGGCTGAGCATAGCGGTTTTACCGCTGAGAAGAGATTGGGCATTTTACAATTACATATATATGATTGATTATTAACCGGCAGAACATTAATTGCCACTTTGAACCGATAAGTTTACGAAAGCAAACTTCCTTTTACATATATATGTATATAAAAAAGTCCGCTGAATAATTTTTGTGATTAACAGGAAAGGGTGATCATTAATGGAACAGACAGTCAGAGAGAACAACAAGACTCTGTATTCTCCGAAGTTTGAACATGATAACTGCGGTATCGGAGCTGTTGTTAATATTAAGGGTATCAAGTCACACGACACCGTGGCAAACGCTCTGACAATTGTTGAAACTCTCGAACACAGAGCAGGTAAGGATGCCGAAGGCAAAACAGGTGACGGCGTAGGTATTCTTCTCCAGATTTCACACAAATTTTTTAAGAAGGCAGCTGCTGAAATCGGCATTAAGCTCGGTTCCGAAAGAGATTACGCTGTAGGTATGTTCTTCTTCCCTCAGAATGAGCTTGCAAGAAATCAGGCAAAGAAGATGTTTGAAATCATTGCAGAAAAAGAAGGTCTTACAGTTCTCGGTTGGAGAAATGTTCCGTCAAAGCCCGAGGTACTCGGTCACAGAGCTGTTGAATGTATGCCTGCAATTATGCAGTGCTTTATCAAAAGACCTCACGGTGTAAAAAGAGGTCTTCCGTTCGACAGAAAGCTCTATGTTGCAAGAAGAGTTTTTGAACAGAGTAATGAAGACACATATGTAGTTTCGCTTTCAAGCAGAACTATTGTATATAAAGGTATGTTCCTTGTCGGCGATCTCCGTAACTTCTTCCTTGATCTTCAGGACGAGGATTACGAGTCTGCAATCGCTATGGTTCACTCCCGTTTTTCAACCAACACAAATCCAAGCTGGCAGAGAGCTCATCCTAACAGAATGATTGTTCACAACGGTGAAATCAACACAATCAGAGGCAACGCTGACAAGATGCTTGCCCGTGAGGAAACAATGCGTTCAGAGCATCTCAAGGGCGACCTTGACAAGGTTATCCCTGTTGTAAACACAGAGGGTTCAGACTCTGCAATGCTTGATAACACACTTGAATTTCTCGTAATGAGCGGTATGGAGCTTCCTCTTGCCGTTATGATTACAATTCCGGAGCCGTGGGATAATAACGGCACAATGAGCCAGAAGAAAAAGGACTTCTATCAGTATTATGCAACAATGATGGAGCCGTGGGACGGTCCTGCGTCAATCCTTTTCTCTGACGGTGACATTATGGGTGCGGTTCTTGACCGTAACGGTCTGCGTCCGTCAAGATACTACATCACGGATGACGGCAACCTCATTCTTTCATCGGAAGTCGGCGCACTTCCTATTGATCCCGCAAAGATTGTTACAAAGGAAAGACTTCGCCCGGGCAAAATGCTCCTTGTCGATACGGTTCAGGGCAGACTCATTGATGACGATGAACTCAAAGAGTATTATGCGTCAAAACAGCCTTACGGCGAATGGCTCGACAGTAATCTTGTTTGTCTTAAAGACCTCAAAATTCCTAATATGAAGGTTGAGGAGCATTCATATAAAGAAAGACAAAAACTCCAGAAGGCTTTCGGATATACCTACGAAGATGTTATGACATCAATCCTTCCTATGGCAAAGAACGGCACAGAGTCAATTGCCGCAATGGGTACAGACAGTCCGCTTGCAGTTCTTTCAAAAGAACCGCAGCCGCTTTTCAACTACTTCAAACAGCTCTTTGCACAGGTTACAAACCCACCGATTGACGCAATCCGTGAGGAAGTTGTAACATCAACAACAATTTATATCGGTGAGGACGGCAACATCCTTGAGGAGCGTCCCGAAAACTGCAAGGTTATGAAGATTCACAACCCGATTCTTACATCAACCGATATTCTCAAAATCAAGAATATGCACATTCCGGGCTTTAAGGTTGCGGTTATCCCGATTCTCTACTACAAGAACACAAGACTTTCAAAGGCTGTTAAGCGACTTTTCGTTGAAGCTGACAAGGCTTACAATGATGGTGCAAATATTCTTATCCTCTCCGACAGAGGAGTTGACGAAAACCATCTTGCAATTCCGTCACTTCTTGCAGTATCCGCTCTTCATCAGCACCTTGTTGCAACAAAGAAGAGAACCTCACTTGCAATGATACTTGAAAGCGGTGAGCCGAGAGAAGTTCATCATTTTGCAACACTTCTCGGCTACGGTGCAAGTGCAATCAACCCGTATCTTGCTCAGGAAACAATCCACGAGCTTATCGGTGACGACCTTCTTGACAAGGACTACTACGCAGCAGTTGACGATTACAACAGCGCAGTTCTCCACGGCATCGTAAAGATTGCGTCAAAAATGGGTATCTCAACAATCCAGTCATATCAGGGCTCACAGATTTTTGAGGCTATCGGTATCGGCAAGGATGTTATTGACGAATACTTCACAGGCACAGTCAGCAGAATCGGCGGTATCACAATCAAGGATATTGAAAAGAATGTTGACAAACTTCACACAGCGGCATTTGATCCGCTTGACCTCGGTGTAAGCGATGAGCTTGAATCCCGTGGTTCACACAAGTTCAGAAGCGGCAAAGAGGAACACCTCTACAATCCGCAGACTATATATATGCTCCAACAGGCAACAAGAACAGGCGATTATGAGCTTTACAAAAAGTATTCTCATATGATTTCCGAAGAAATGGATCCTGTAAATATCAGAGGTCTTTTCGACTTCAACTTTGCAGAAACTCCTGTTCCGCTTGATGAGGTTGAAAGCGTTGATTCAATCGTAAAGCGTTTCAAGACAGGCGCTATGTCCTACGGTTCAATCTCACAGGAGGCTCACGAAACACTTGCGATTGCAATGAATCAGCTTCACGGCAAGTCAAACTCCGGTGAGGGCGGTGAAAGCCTTGAACGACTTCTCACAAAAGGACAGAAGGTTGACAGATGTTCTGCAATCAAGCAGGTTGCGTCAGGTCGTTTCGGTGTTACATCAAGATACCTCACATCCGCAAACGAAATTCAGATTAAAATGGCTCAGGGTGCAAAGCCGGGCGAAGGCGGACATCTTCCGGGCAAAAAGGTTTATCCCTGGATTGCAAAAACCCGTCATTCAACACCGGGTGTATCGCTCATCTCTCCCCCACCTCACCACGACATTTACTCAATCGAGGACCTTGCACAGCTTATCTACGATCTCAAAAATTCTAACAAAGACGCAAGAATCTCTGTTAAGCTCGTTTCGGAATGCGGTGTAGGTACGGTTGCCGCAGGCGTTGCAAAAGCAGGTGCAGGCGTAATCCTTATTTCAGGTTATGACGGCGGTACAGGCGCTGCTCCGAGAAACTCAATCTACAATGCAGGTCTGCCGTGGGAACTCGGTCTTGCCGAGGCTCATCAGACACTCATTATGAACGACCTTCGTAACAAGGTTGTTATTGAAACCGACGGTAAACTTATGAACGGCCGTGATGTTGCAATTGCCGCAATGCTCGGTGCAGAGGAATTTGGTTTTGCAACTGCTCCGCTTGTAACTCTCGGTTGTGCAATGATGAGAGTATGTAACCTTGATACCTGTCCGTTCGGTGTTGCCACACAGAACCCCGAGCTCAGAAAAAGATTCTGCGGCAAGCCCGAATATGTAATAAACTTTATGAAGTTTGTAGCAAGCGAACTTCGTGAATATATGTCAAAGCTCGGTGTAAAAACCGTTGATGAGCTTGTCGGAAGAATTGACCTCATCAAGAGAAAAGAAGGCATCACAGGACAGGCTGCCGAGGTTGACCTTTCTAACATTCTTGATACAGACTTTGTTTCGGAAAAGGTTGAATACAACAAAAAGAGCCTTTATGATTTCAAGCTTGAATCAACGCTTGACGAGAGAATCCTCTGCAAAGAATTTGCAAAGGTTCTTGCAAAAGGCACAAAGAAAAAGGTTGAAGTCAATGTTAAGAACACAGACCGTTCATTCGGTACAATCTTCGGTTCTGAGGTTACAAGAAAGCATTACAACAACCTTGATGACGATACATTTACAGTAGTCTGCAACGGTTCGGGCGGTCAGAGCTTTGGCGCATTCATTCCAAAGGGACTCACACTTGAACTTGTGGGCGACTCAAACGACTACTTCGGCAAGGGACTTTCAGGCGGTAAGCTGGTAGTTTATCCTCCGAAGAACTCAACATTTGACGCAGGTAACAACATCATCATCGGTAATGTTGCACTTTACGGCGCAACAAGCGGCAAGGCATTCATCAACGGTGTTGCAGGCGAGCGTTTCTGCGTAAGAAACTCAGGCGCAACGGCAGTTGTTGAGGGTGTCGGCGACCACGGTTGTGAATATATGACAGGCGGTCGAGTTGTTGTTATCGGCAAAACAGGCAAAAACTTTGCCGCAGGTATGTCCGGCGGTGTTGCCTATGTTCTTGATGAAGAAAGAGATCTTTACACAAAGCTTAACAAGGAAATGGTTCACTTCTCGGAAGTATCCGAAAAGTACGATATAATCGAACTCAAGACGCTTATTGAAGAACATGTTGCAGCAACAGGTTCACAGAGAGGCAAGAAAATCCTTGATAACTTTGACGAGTATCTTCCGAAATTCAAGAAGATTATTCCGCACGACTACAAGAGAATGATGGCTGCAATTGCCGCTTATGAAGAAAAAGGTCTTACAAACGAGCAGGCACAGATTGAAGCTTTCTACGAAATTGTGAATAATAAATAAGGAGGGGATATTTATGGGAAAGCCAACAGGATTTATGGAATATAAGCGTGAGGATGCCCCGGCATACTCCGTAAAAGAAAGAATCAAAAATTTTGACGAATTTCACGATCCCCTCAGCAAAGAGGATCAGCAAAAACAGGGTGCAAGATGCATGGACTGCGGCGTGCCTTTCTGTCAGGCAGGAATGCAGATTGGTTCTGCATTCTCAGGCTGTCCGCTTAACAACCTCATTCCCGAATGGAATGACCTCATCTACAAGGGCAACTGGGAACAGGCTTACAACCGTCTTAAAGTTACAAACAACTTCCCCGAATTCACATCCCGTGTATGTCCTGCTCTCTGTGAAAAGGCATGCACCTGCGGTGCAAACGGTGACGCTGTCAGCGTAAGAGCCAACGAATACGGAATCATTGAAAATGCCTATGAAGAAGGTCTTGCAGACGCAAGAATTCCAAAGGTAAGAACAGGCAAGAAAATTGCAATCATCGGTTCGGGTCCATCGGGACTTGCCGCTGCCGACCAGCTCAATCAGCGTGGTCACTCTGTAACGGTATTTGAACGCAATGACAGAGTAGGCGGTCTGCTTATGTATGGCATTCCGAATATGAAGCTTGAAAAAGATGTTATCGAACGCAAGATTAACATTATGGAAGAAGAAGGCGTAACCTTTGAAACCTGCTCAAATGTCGGCAAAGACATCAAAGCAAGTGAAATTCTCAAGGACTTTGACCGTGTAATCCTTGCCTGCGGTGCATCAAATCCGAGAGATATCAAAGTTCCCGGCAGAGAGGCTAACGGCATTCACTTTGCCGTTGACTTCCTCAAATCAACAACAAAGTCACTTCTTGACTGCAACCTCAGAGAGGGTACATTCATCAGCGCAAAAGGCAAGAATGTAATGGTAATCGGCGGCGGCGACACAGGTAACGACTGCGTCGGCACAAGCATCAGACACGGTGCAAAATCCGTTCTCCAGCTTGAAATGATGCCTAAACTTCCCGACACAAGAAGTGCCGATAACCCATGGCCGCAATGGCCGAGAGTCTGCAAAACAGACTACGGTCAGGAAGAGGCTATTGAAGTTTACGGTCACGATCCACGAGTTTATCAGACAACCGTTAAGCAGTTCATTGCTGACAAGAACGGTAATCTTGTAGGTGCAGAGCTTGTTAAGCTCAAACCCGAAAAGGATGCTAAAACAGGCAGACTTATGATGAAAGAGGTTGAGGGCTCAGAGTACAAGGTTGATGTTGAACTCGTACTCATTGCGGCAGGATTCCTCGGCAGCGAAAACTATGTAACCAAGGCATTCGGTGTTGAAACAAACGCAAGAACCAATGTTGCAACGGCAGAAGGCTCACACAAGACAAATGTTGAAAATGTGTTTGTTACAGGCGATATGCACAGAGGACAGTCACTTGTTGTCTGGGCGATTCGTGAGGGCAGAGATGTTGCCAAAGAGGTTGACGAAAGCCTTATGGGATACACAAATCTTTAATTGATTACAAATAACCTGATAATCCTCATTTTTTCGATATACCGGTTAATAATCAGAAAGCGCAGGAGCGGATTTCCCTCCTGCGTTTTTCTTTGTCATTTAGGGTTTGTTTCTGTTGCATATCAATATGATTGATGATAAAATAAAGGATATATACAATGCAATAAAATGTGAGGAAATATTATGAGTAACAGACCTGAAACCAATAAACAAAGCTGTCCCGTTTACAAAAAATGCGGCGGTTGTCAACTGCAAAATCTGTCATATCCCGAACAGCTTGAATTCAAGCAAAGGAAAGTCGAAAAACTTCTCAAACGCTTTTGCACCGTTGAAAAAATTATCGGAATGAAAACTCCCTACCACTACCGCAACAAGGTTCAGGCGGCTTTTTATACGGACAAAAAGGGCAAAATCATTTCGGGTGTGTATCAGTCGGGCAGTCATCATGTTGTCGGAATTGACAGCTGTCAGACAGAGGATGTTATTGCCGACAAAATCATCGTTGCAGTACGCAAGCTCCTCCCCTCTTTCAGAATGACAACCTATAACGAGGACACAGGCAAAGGTTTTCTCCGTCACATTCTTGTGAAAAGAGGCTTTGCGACAAATCAGATTATGCTTGTGCTTGTGACAGGCACACCTGTTTTTCCGTCAAAAAACAATTTTGTAAAAGCGATTCTGAAACAGTTTCCCGAAATCACAACCATTGTGCAAAATATAAACCCCTACCGCACCAACCTTGTACTCGGTGACAATCAGAAAGTGCTGTACGGCAAGGGTTATATTGAGGATATTCTCTGCGGTTGCAGGTTCAGAATTTCGCCGAAAAGCTTTTACCAAATTAACCCCGTTCAAACCGAAGTTTTGTACGGCAAAGCAATTGAATTTGCAAATCTCAAAAGCAACGAAACCGTGCTTGACACCTACTGCGGAATCGGCACAATCGGCATAATTGCCGCCAAAAACGGCGCAGGCAATGTTATCGGTGCAGAACTTAACGGCGATGCCGTGAGGGATGCAATCGTAAACGCAAGAGCAAATAATCTGAAAAATATCCGTTTCTACAAAGCCGATGCGGGCGAGTTCATGAGAGAAGCTGCAGACGAGGACGAAAAGCCCGATGTTGTGTTCATGGATCCGCCAAGAGCCGGAAGTGACCGAAAATTTCTCGACTCACTAATCAAAATGTCTCCGAAAAAGGTTGTCTATGTTTCCTGCAACCCCGAAACATTGGCAAGAGATTTAGCCTACCTAACCCAAAACAGCCCCTACAAAGCCCAAAAAATCCAACCCGTAGATATGTTCCCCCACACAGCACACATCGAGACGGTAGTCAAGTTGGTTAGAAAAACTCCTGACGCATATGTCGACCTCAAAGTGGATATGGACGAACTGGATTTGACTGCTTCTGAAGCGAAAGCAACTTACGAAGAAATCAAACAGTACATCTTAGATAAATACGATACAAAGGTGTCCAATCTCTATATCGCTCAGGTAAAAGAGAAATACGGCATCATAGAAAGAGAAAATTACAATAAACCAAAATCGGCAAATACAAAACAATCACAGTGTCCGGCGGAAAAAGCAGTAATGATTGAAGAAGCATTTAAACATTTTAAGATGATTTAACAGATTATAGTAGGAGTAGTTAGGTTTAAAAATATAATGCCGATAAAGATAAAGGAGATTAAATTATGCAACCTTATAAAGCATGGTTGTTTTCAGACATAATTGAAAAAAACAAAAGAGTATTTAAAGTGCCTGTTTATCAGCGTAATTATGATTGGAATAATATACAATGTGAAAAACTCTATCAGGATATTATGAATGCGAACAAACGAGACCATAAACATTTTACGGGAACTATTGTGTATATAGTCGGTCTTGATGGCAGTACATTAAATGAAGTTTTGATTATAGACGGGCAACAGCGTCTTACTACAATGTATATTCTTCTAAAAGCCCTTTACGATGCGGCAAAAGGCGTATCAGTTAGAATAGAAGCTGAAATAGAAGAAGTAATGTTCAATAGAAATTGCGATGAAAAATATAAACTAAAATTAAAACCAGTGAAATCTGATAATGAACAGTTGCTGCTTTTAATCAAAGATAAAACTGATGAGATGGACAGGAACTCAAATATCTATAAGAACTATATTACCTTCAAAAATTTGATTGAAGAAACCGTAACATCAGGTTTAGAATTGAATGATATACTTAACGGTATCAAAAAGCTTGAGATGGTGGAAATCGTCCTCGATAAATCTCAAGGTGATGAGCCACAGAAAATTTTTGAGTCAATCAATTCAACCGGATTGGAGTTAAGTTTAGCGGATTTAATTAGGAATTATCTGCTTATGGATGATTTAAATCAAGATGAACTTTATGAAAATTATTGGTCTGTAATTGAAAAAAATGTAGGCTACCGTAACTTAGGAGATTTCGTTATCAATTTTTTAAACTCCCAAATTAGCAAGTCCGTTAACGACAAAAATGCATATCGTTTATTTAAAGAACATTGCGAAGAAAACAACTTGAGTCACGAGGATGTACTGAAGAATTTGAAACGAACATCAAAATACTACGGTGCTTTTATTGGCGAAACACAGTTCTATAGCAATGAAATCTCGGATTATCTGAGAGCGTTTTATACCATTAAACAAACAACTGTACTTCCGTTTCTTTTTAGAGTATTTAACGATTATGAAGACGGTAATATCGATGAAGTAACTCTTTGCAAAGTATTAGATTATTTGCTGACATATCTTGTTAGAATTACGGCTTGTGAAATTAACAAAAACTTGTCAAAGTTTATGAAGTCGATGTATGACAGATTTTTTGATGGAAGTTACGATAATTATTACAAAAAATTTGTAATATTCCTTAACGATTTAAGAGCAAACAATCGTATGCCAACAGACAGTGAATTTGAAGAAGCACTTATCCATAAATCTCTATATAAAAAGCCTATTTGTAAGTTTGTGCTTTCTGTTATTGAGAATTCTACCAAGGAGCATATTGATATTACTAATCTTACGATAGAGCACATTTTACCACAGAAAGAAAACGCTATTGTATGGAAAAAAGAAGTTGGTGATAATTATAACAGAGTTTATGAGATATACTTACATACGCTTGGAAATTTGACTATCACAGGACATAATAGTGAATTAGGAACAAAATCATTTACTGATAAGAAAAACATTATTTGTGAAAATTCGAAGGCAAATGTACTAAACAAAGAAGTTTTATCGGCGGAAAGATGGGATGAGTCTTCTATTCTAAACAGAGCAAAAGTACTTTCTAATATCTTGATTGATAAGTTTAATTATGTTGAAATGCATTCAGATATTAGCGAAACGAATGAATTGAGTTTTAGCGTTAATAGCGGTATAGACTTTTCTAATACGAAACCGGAAGGATTTTCGTTTGTTGGCGAATATACAAAGGTTGCGAGTTGGGCGGACTTATTGACAAAATTCATAAGCCTTGTATATGACTTAGATACTGAAATGTTAAGCGATTTAGCAGCAAGCGATTACTCTATTCCAAATGCAGACAGAACATATATCAGCAACGATGAAAGAAAACTTCGCAAAGCTAAACAAGTTGATAACAGTGGTATCTTCTTTGAAACAAACTTATCATCAAATAATATCATCTCATTTATTAAGGATTTGTTGTCGAAAATGAATTTGGATATAGATGATTTCAGCTTCTCACTTTCAAAGGCACCATTTGATATTGATGACGAAAATACTTGGTCAGAGGGAATGCTTCCGGTTGCAAAATTGTTCTACAACTTAGTTGAAGACCTCATTAGCAAGTCAAAAATTACAACAGCCGAAATCGAGAAATTGAAAACAAAAGAATACACCAAGTCATTGTTTAAAGCAACAGATTATCCTGCATTTGCGGACAATGTGACAGATAATATGGGAAATTCATCTCACAAGAGGTATAGAGCTAAAGAATTGCATTTTAATGATAAGGATATTTATGTTTCTACGCAGTTCTTTGAGTCTGATAGAGAAGCTGTAATTAGCTGGTACAAGGAACATTTGAATTAACTGGTTTTCATTTGAAAGCGGCACATTGGTAAAATTAAAAATCCTTCTGTAAAATGATAGTACTATCAAATTACAGGAGGATTTTTCTATGAAAACTATATTTGAACATCACGGTATTGAGTATTCTCATATATTTCGTTTTTTTTCGGGTTACCCCAACTATTGACAATGAGCCTGCTTAGTTAGCGTTATGTTAGATAACTGTTAGACAAACAGATTTTCAGAGGGGTTTTATCTCTGCTAAACGCAAAAGAAAAACGCCCTAAACTTCAATGTTTAAGGCGTTTTTTAAGCTTGGTGGGAGAAGATGGATTCGAACCATCGAAGCGAAACGCAACAGATTTACAGTCTGCCCCCTTTGGCCACTCGGGAATTCTCCCCTATCAAGTTTTTCAAAAATCAAAGCCTACTGCCTAAACAGTAGGCTTCAATGGAGCTGGTGGACGGACTTGAACCCCCGACCTGCTGATTACAAATCAGCTGCTCTACCAACTGAGCTACACCAGCGAATTTAGCTTTCACTCTTGCATTCACTCTTTAATTTCGAGTGCTCATATAATATATCACATTCTTCATCATTTGTCAACACTTTTTTCAAATTTTTTTAATTTTTTTGAAGCATTTTCATTTTTTGAAGATGTCCTCGAATGAGTCAGCTTGACTATTATATCATCCTCAATCCTATTCGTCAAGGGTTTTTTGCAAAAAAATTTTTCATTGTATTTTTCAACAAAATATCCTATGAATTTTTTGTCGCTCCGTTGCTAAATTGCAAACATTTCGGTTTACAGCTAAATTAAATTCACTTTTAGCTGTCCGTCAGGACAATTTAGATATCCTCAAGATAATTTAGCTGAAAAAAACACGCCCCCGTAGGGTGTCACACTTTCATCTTATCACTACTTCTGCCCGAAGTACTTTGTACAGACCTAAACTTTCCGCCTCGCTTGTTGCGTCCTGTGCATAGCTATGCCTCCATAAACGCTCCTCCCTAAAAATGCCCCACAGGGGCATTTTCTTTACGGTCGGCTTCAAATCCCTTCGGTTTCTAAACAGACCAAAAAAAGGCACCCCGTAGGGTGTCACACTTTCATCTTATCACTACTTCTGCCCGAAGTACTTTGTACAGACCTAAACTTTCCGCCTCGCTTGTTGCGTCCTGTGCATAGCTATGCCTCCATAAACGCTCCTCCCTAAAAATGCCCCACAGGGGCATTTTCTTTACGGTCGGCTTCAAATCCCTTCGGTTTCTAAACAGACCAAAAAAAGGCACCCCGTAGGGTGTCACACTTTCATCTTATCACTACTTCTGCCCGAAGTACTTTGTACAGACCTAAACTTTCCGCCTCGCTTGTTGCGTCCTGTGCATAGCTATGCCTCCATAAACGCTCCTCCCTAAAAATGCCCCACAGGGACATTTTCTTTACGGTCGGCTTCAAATCCCTTCGGATTCTAAACAGTCCAAAAAAGGACACCCCGTAGGGTGTCCTTTTTGGCCTGCCCGAAGGGATTTGAACCCCCATTCTCCGGAATCGGAATCCGTTGCGTTATCCAATTGCGCCACGGGCAGATGTATGCGGCAGGGTATTTTGCCTGCCGTTTTTCATTTTTAATTCGCATAATTTTTATCTGAAAATCAACTGCAAAAACTGCTGTGCAACAGTCTTTAGCTTATATTATGCGGTTATTATACAACAATTTTTTACTTTAAGCAAGGGGAATTTGTCACTCCTCCCGACTGTAAGGCGATCATTCTGCCATACTTTCGAGCTCTTCCCAGATTTCGTACTGCTCCTCCTGCTGTTTTTGCAAATCCTCGAGCAGTTTTGAAAGCTCCATAAGTTTTTCGTAATCTGCGGCAACTTCCTCGCTTGAGAGAAGCTCCTGTGTTTTGGCGATTTCTTCGTCAAGTCGCTCAATTTCAGCCTCTGCCTTTTTGAGCTTAGTCTGTCTTTTGCGTTCTTCACTCTGCTTTTGCTTTTGCAAAAAGTAATCATTCTGCGTTTTTTCTTTTTTATCTTTCTTATTCTCAGTCGGAACAGCACCCGATTTTTCGGCTGTTGTGCGTTCAAGATAATAATCGTAATTACCGAGATATTCCTTTACTCCGTTATTTGTAAGGAGTAAAATTCTGTCGGCAATTTTATTTATAAAATAACGGTCATGGCTGACAATCAGCATTGTACCGCTGTAGTCAAGCAAAGTTTTTTCAAGTTCTTCCCGTGATGATGCGTCAAGGTGGTTTGTCGGCTCATCGAGGAGCAAAAAGTTACTGCCTTTTAGCATTAGTTTCAAGAGAGAAACTCTCGCCCTCTCGCCGCCGCTTATTTTTGAAAGCGGTTTAAACACTTCGTCACCTTTGAACAGGAATGACGCAAGCGCACTTCTGACTTCGGTCTGCGTCATATTCGGGAAGGTGTCCCACACCTCATCAAGTGCGGTTTTTGACAGGTCAAGATTCTGCTGCATCTGATCAAAATAACCGATTTCAACATTTGCACCGTAGTCATATTCACCGCTGTTCATAGGAGTTTTGCCCGTTAAGATTCTGAACAGTGTTGTTTTACCGCAACCGTTACCGCCGATGATGAACACTCTCTCGCCTTTTCTGATATGTATATCAACATTTTTGAAAAGCTGTTTGTCGTCAAACGACTTGGCAAGGTTTTTACAGATTAAAACATCGTTGCCGCTTTCACATCTCGGCTCAAAATGCATACGCATTGTTTCAAGCTCGCTTTCGGGGGCAACAAGCCCGTCTTTGATTCTGTCAGCCTCTTTCTGCTTACTTGCGGCTGTGATAAAATTGTGAGCCTGTCCCCAGCGTTTTTGCTGTTCAACAATGCCCTCAATACGCTTTATCTCCTTTAAATCGTGTTCATATTTATTTTTAAGCGACTCATTCACCGATTCCTTTTTCTTGACAAATTCCGAATATGAGCCCTTATAAACCATAGCACGGTTGTGTTCAAGTTCAATCGTCTTGTTGGTTACATTATCAAGAAAATAACGGTCATGGCTGATGATAATCATTGCGCCCTTAAAATCTCTCAAAAAGCCTTCAAGCCATGAAATTGCGTCAATGTCAAGGTGGTTTGTCGGCTCGTCAAGGAGGAGCATATTACTCTGCGACAGCAACAGCTTTGCAAGGCAGAGCTTTGAACGCTGACCGCCGCTTAAATTGCCGACAGGCATTGTAAAGTCATTTTCGGAAAATCCGAGTCCTAAAAGTGCGGAACGGGTTCTGCTTTTATAGGTCAGACCGCCTGCTCTTTCAAACTGTTCAATAAGCATGGTCTGCCTCTCAACAAGCTCGTCAAGATTTCCCGACTTGTTGTCAATCTGATGTGCAAGTGCGGAAATTTCGGTTTCCATATCCGAAAGATGATCGAATACGGAAAGCAGCTCGTGATACACATCTGCCCTCGGATTGTTGCAGGCATGCTGTTCCATATATCCCGGACGGACATTTTTTGAAAAGGTAACAGTTCCCGAAACAGGGCTGATTTCGCCGTTGAGTATCTTGAAGAGAGTTGTTTTACCGACTCCGTTAGCTCCGATAAAGCCCACCTTATCTCTTTCTTCGACATCAAATGAAACATCGGTAAAAAGGTTTCTTTCGATAAAAGTCATTGTAAGATTTCTTACTGATAACGCCGGCAAAACATACACTCCCTTTCAAATTTGCTACCCACTATTGTACATTAAAATCGACAAAAGAGCAATACAAAATTGAAAATATGCCATAGGTTTACAAGGGCATAAGACACAATTCCGACCGTTAAAAGCATTTCAGCCGTTTTGCTTCTGCCGATTTCGGCAAGCTTATAAATCAATGCACAACCAAGAATAAGCACAAGCGGCAAAATTCCCTTGATTAACAATGTCAGCCAAAAGTTCTCAAGCACAGGCTGCATAACGGGATTTGCCTCAACAAAATGTCCGCTGCCGATGAGCGCCTCTGTACAAATCCAGTCAACAATATTGAGAAAATAGAGTAATCCGAGTTTGTAATAAAACGAACGGCTCTCATGACCTTTTTCATTGACGATATTATTGACATCAGATTCATTTGCCGATTTCAAATTAAACACAACAGTTTTTTCAAGTCCGATTTTTTCTGTCATACACAACACCTCAACGGTATTTTTTCCCGCTGAGAATGTTATATTCACACAAAAGAAAAGAGCCTCCCCTCGGAAGCTCAATTTGAAACGAATTATTCAAAGTTAATGTCGCCCTCATATTTCTTTTTGAAAAGCTCAAATACCTTGTTAAGAGTATCTTCATCGTCAATGCTGACATATTCCTCTGTTTCTTCGTCAATCTGATTAATCTGAAGAATAACAACCTCGTCTGCATCTTCGTCATTTTCGATGAGAACAATGTACTCTGTACCCTCAAACTCGATTACATCAAGAAATTCAAATTCAACTTCCTGACCGTTTTCATCCTCAAGAGTAATGAGCATACCCTGATCTTCTTCGTTAATAAGCTCGTTTTTTGTATCTGCCATAGCGTATTCCTTTCCGAATGCGTTTAACGCCTCATTAAATAAACTAAGCTTAGTATAACCCAAAACATCGGCAAAATCAACACTTTATTGATATTTTACATTTAAAAGGTAAAAGCCAAAAACAGCTGCGATTGCTCGCAGCTGTCCTTGGGTTTAGAAGTTTTGAAATTAACGTGAAAACCGTAGATATTTAAGTCAGTGTTTTCAGAATTAACCTACTTTGGCGTTACCTGTGTCGCCGAACATATTAAGTCTGAAAAGCTTGCTCTCGTCGTTCTTGTTTTCGCAAATAATACTTGCTTCTGCAATCCTGCCGCCTTCGATAAGTCTTGTAAGACCGACAAGCTGGCAAAGCTTGCTGCGGAGATTGAGTCTGTCGCCTTCACTTGTAACGAGATATACATTGCCCTCGCAGGTATCGAGCACGGCGAGGAATTTGGTTACATCAACATTGTGTAAGCTAAGAATTGGTGTCATAAAATTTCCTCCATTCAATTCTTTAAAAATATAAAGTTTTGTTTTCGTGCGCCATTTACCATTTGGCAAAATCATGATCAATTTATCGACTATGTGATAATTCAATTTTACTCGAGTAAGGCTAATTGGAAATCAGCCGATAGTCAAGCGGACTATTTACTTGACAATTATTATTATAGTCAAACATTCGGAAAAGTCAACAATTTTAGCGATTAATTTTTGTTCACAAATACTTTTAGGTGTCAGTTATGCACAATTAGTTATCGTATTTTTTGTACAATATGCTTTGTATTTGCTTTTATAGAAATATAGTTTTAACACAAGCATAACATTTGATTGTGTAAATTCAACAACTTATTTCTTTTTCAGCATTATATAACTGCTGTTTTTTACAAACTTAATTTAACAGGCATATTGAGATTTTGCTCATTTTAAGTTATAATCTATGTTATGAAGGCTGATATCAAAAAGGATGCAGGATTGCTCCGAATTAAATTTTCAATAAAAGCAATCATACAAATAAGAAAGGAATCATGAAATGCTTAACGATTTTTACAAACAGTTCAAAAGCGGAACAGACATACGAGGAGTTGCAAGCGAGGGTGTTGAGGGACAAAGTGTAAACCTTACCGACGATGTTGTTGCCGATATGGCAGACGGCTTTGTGCTTTGGCTTTCTAAAAAAGTTTCAAAAAAGCCGAGCGAGCTCAAAATCTCTGTCGGTCGTGACAGCCGTATTTCGGGACCGCATATAATGGAAATCACAACCGAGCGTTTTAAGCGTTGCGGTGCAGAAGTTCTCTGCTGTCAGCTTGCGTCAACTCCGTCAATGTTTATGACAACCGTTGACCTCGGATGTGACGGTGCTCTTCAGATTACAGCAAGTCACCACCCGTTCAACAGAAACGGTCTTAAATTTTTCACCCGTGAGGGCGGTCTTGAGGGCAGTGACATTGAGGAAATTCTTCTCTACGCACAAAACGGTGAACATCCCGAAGAAAGCAACGGCGGAAATATTACGGATGTTGACTATATGAGCGACTACGCAAAGGGACTTTGCGAGAAGATTAAAAAGGAAGTTAATGCAGAAGATTACGAGCATCCGCTCAAGGGCTTTAAGATTGTTGTTGACGCAGGCAACGGTGCAGGCGGATTTTATGCCGACAAGGTGCTTTCTGTTCTCGGAGCAGACACAACAGGCAGCCGTTATCTTGAACCTGACGGAATGTTCCCGAATCATGTGCCGAATCCCGAGGCTAAAGAGGCAATGGATTCGATCTGTGAGGCTGTCAGAGAATCGGGCGCAGACCTCGGAGTAATCTTTGATACGGATGTTGACCGTGGCGGTGCTGTTGACAGCAAGGGCAACGAAATCAACCGAAACAGACTTGTAGCCGTTGCGGCGGCAATTGCTCTTGAGGGCAATGACGGCGGTATGATTGTTACAGACTCAATCACATCAAGCGGTCTTAAACAATTTATTGAAAATGACCTCGGCGGAAAGCATTACCGCTATCGCAGAGGCTATAAGAATGTTATCGACAAGGCTCTTGAACTCAACGCTCAGGGCATCAACTGTCCTCTTGCAATCGAAACATCGGGACATGCCGCAATGCGTGAAAACTACTTTCTTGATGACGGTGCATATCTCTGCACAAAAATTATTATCAAGGCTGCTCAGATGAGAAAAGAGGGCAAGGAGCTTGACGAGCTTACCGCCTCACTCAAAGAACCGCTTGAAAGCACAGAAATCAGATACAAAATTCTTGAAAAAGATTTCAGAGCCTGCGGTGAAAAAATTATTGCCGACCTTACAAAGTATGCCGAGGAGCAGGACGGCTGGTGTGTTGCTGATGATAACCGTGAGGGCGTCAGAGTTTCGTTTGACAGGGATAACGGTGACGGCTGGTTCTTGCTCAGACTTTCGGTACACGATCCGATTATGCCTCTCAATGTTGAAAGTGACAGCGAGGGCGGTGTAAAAATCATCTGCGACAAGCTTGGTGAATTTTTAAAGACTACAACAGGTCTTGATCTCTGATATTGGAATATTTTGCGTTTTTATTGATTTTTATTGTCGCAACTACGGGTTGCAACCGAGAGTTGCGACAATGGAACCCGAAATGTATTGTTTTTGGGGGCAGGCAACCGATATAATTTTCTCACAAGGTAAAACCCTAAAGCAATATTTGAGGAGGAAATTTTATGAACATTGAAACTGCCAACAGACTTTTGCAGTACAGAAAAAAGATGAATCTAAGCCAGGAGGAGCTTGCCGCAAGAATAGGTGTAAGCCGTCAGGCTGTGTCAAAATGGGAGCGTGCAGAGGCATCGCCCGACACGGATAATCTTATTCTTCTTGCCGATATCTACGGTGTTTCGCTTGATGAATTGCTTAAAGGCGAAAAAGAAACCGAAAGCGAAACACAGTCGGAAGAACCCGAAAATAATGCCGAAAATAATCCCGACAGCGATACAACATACAAAAAATCAGACAAGGTTTCGTTCAAACACGGAATCCATGTTGACTCAAAGGACGGTGATTCTGTTCACCTTAATTTCAGGGACGGAATCCATGTTAAAGATAAAGACGGTACAAAGGTTGATGTCGGCTGGAACGGAATTCATGTTGAAGAAAACGGCAAAACAAAAGTCTATACAGACGAAAACGGAAATGTTATGTATGATGAAAGCATTGAAGAGCATAAACATTCAAAGTCGCACCGCTTTTGGAAACACTTTCCGTTTTGGTTGATTGCCGTTATCGGATTCCTCGTTTGGGGATTCAGCGGAGTATTGCTCGGTTGGGTACTCAGCTGGGTATGCTTTCTGACAATTCCTCTCTATTACACACTTGTTGACGCAATCTACAAACGCAAGCCGAGTCATTTTGCTTATCCCCTGCTTGTCGTTATTGTGTATATGTTTTTCGGATTTCTCGACATCTGCGGCGGTTGGTCATTTGGTTGGATTGCATTTTTAACAATTCCGATTTATTATGAAATCTGCAAGCTTTTCAAAAGCGAAAGAAAAGATTCTAACGATTAAAATTGATTTAACACATACAAAAACACGGCAGTTTTTTATCAACTGCCGTGTTTTTTATCATTAAGGTATATTAAGGAATCATAATTGTATCGGTTGTATCAAGCTGTGATGTTCTCATTGCAGGCTTGCAGAGTTCAATCTGCCTGCCGTCTTTTATAAACAGCGGAACTTCATTGAGAGCAACCTCAATATAATGAGTACCCTTGCTCATTTTTTCTGTTGTAACGCTTGTACCGCTGAGTTTTACAAAAGTCATGTTCTCGGGGAGATAAACATATCTTCCGCCTGCATTCTGCTCATATACAGGGCAAATCATGCACTCGTCACCGAGCATAAGCTGTGTTTCACATTCACGGGCAATTTTGTCATCGGGATAATCGAACGAGAGCGGTCTGAAAATCATATCATTTTCTTCGCTTGCCTTTTTGAATGTTCTGTAAAGATACGGAATAAGTCTGTAACGAACCTCAACAATATCCTTGAAATCATCGCTGTTTTCAAAGCTGTAGCACTCCTGATTTCTTGTGCCGAGAGCGGCATGGTTACGCATAAGCGGAGTAAACACACCGAGTGCAAGGAAACGGAGAACAAGGTCACGGGTTGCGTTTTCGTTAAAGCCTCCGAGATCTGCACCGCAGTAAAGAAAGCCGCACATATTTGCGGATGGGAGCATTTTGAGGTTAAGGAGAATGTGTGACCACCAAGAATGGTTATCTCCGAACCAGATACCGCTTGAACGGTGAGCGCCTATATATGACGCACGGGAGAACATAAGGATTTTTTCTTTGCCGAACTCTTCCGCAAAATATTCGCCGGCGGCTTTTGTCATATTAGCGCCGTAAATGTTGTGAACCTGATCGTGGCAAACCTGTTTGCCGTCAACTGTATGGTAAATGCTTGAATAGTCCTCGGGGCTGTTTGAAAGACCTGCGAATGTGTCCTTTAGTTCAAAGAATTTTGAGAGGTCAAGGTTCTGCCCTTTGAGAGCCGCCGCCTTATCAAGTGCTTTGTTAAGTCCCTTTACCGAATAGAAAATTGCAGGCTCGTTCATATCGTTCCAGAAACCGTCAATTCCCATATCTGTGAGAATTTTATATTTTGAGCCGAACCACTTTCTTACATCCGGTCGGAGAAAATCGGGAAAGCCAACTATACCGGGCCATACACCGCCCTCAAAATCCGTGCCGTCCTCGTTTTTGCAGAAGTATCCGTTCTTTCTGCCCTCTTCATAGATATCGTAGCCGTTCTCTTTTTTAACGCCTGCGTCAATAATTGGAATGAGGTGGATTCCTTCTTCCCTTTTCTTTGAAACATAGTCCTTGAAATTCGGAAATTTTTCATCATCAACAGTAAAGTCCTTGTAACGCTCCATATAGTCGATGTCGAGATATACGCAGTCAAGCGGAATTTCTGCCTTGTTGTAACCGTCAACAACAGCGTCAACAGCTTCGGCATTGTGATAGCTCCAACGGCTCTGCTGATAACCGAATGCCCAAAACGGCGGAACATAGCTTGTGCCGATTGATTTTCTGAACTCTTTTACGATTTCAAGCGGCTTTGTGCCGTCAATGTAATATATATCAAAATCCGTGCCGTCAATTGTGATAACGGTTTTGTTTGTGGTTGTGTAGCCGATGTCCCAACGGATTTTTGACGGGAAGTCGATAAAAATACCAAAAGTTTTTGAACCGCTGAGCATAAGGAAATTGTGAGCGGCATAAAGGGATGACTTAGTTTCTGTGTGGAACGGGTCATCACTGCAAAAGCTGTTATACACCCAACCACGCTTGTTGATTCCTCTCGGAGCTTCGCCGAGACCGTAGACGATGTCGCTGTCTGCCATATCAAATTCAAAGACAAAATTTCCGTTCTCAAGCTTGCCGCCGAGCGGAAATTCCGCAATAGGCAGAGCGTTAAATTTTTCAACAACAGCCTGCGTATCAATCGGGTTGCCCGATGTAAACTTTTTAATCATTAAAGCACTTCCTTCTTTATTAAAATTTTCCGATTTTTTCAAAGCGTTCTGCAAAATCTTGCCGACACGCACTTACAATTTTAGTATAACATTAATTTTGATTATTGCAATGGCAAAATTTATTTTTGTATTATTTTATTTTTTGCACATAAAAAAAGCACCCATACAAATCTGTAAAGGTGCAAATTTTATTCTTTTACGCTTTATCAGTCAAAAATATCATTCTTGCTTTCAGACTTTTCGTCTTGGTAAATTTTGAGGTTTCCCGTATCGTCACAAACACCGAGAAAAACATCTTTGAGCCGTTTGCGGCTGTTGTCAAGCTGTTTTTTGAGCCATTCAAGATTAAAACCCGATTCGGCAAGATTTTTCTCGAGAATTTTTCCGTCCGTAATAACCACGGACTCGGGTCGGGTTTGGTGAACAATGATTTTTAAATCATCCGGAGTTGCAGGGCGCTTTTTGTCCTTTGGCAGAACCGACAAATCGCCGTTCTGTTCAAGAAAAACCGTTTCGACATCATCAAGACTGAAATATCCCTTTTCACGCATTCGTGTAAGAAATTCGTTTATATCAATTTTTGCAACCGAAAAATTCTTTTTGTACAACTTTCCTCTGTCGAAAATCACAATAGACTTGCCTGTTAAAAATCTTCGTAACATTGTTGATTTTTGCGAAAGCCACGAACAAAGCATAACAATTATTACATAAACAATGAGTGCCACAAGACACGCCCAAAAGTCTGACATTTCGCTTGTCGCCATCTCCGCTGCGATTGAACCGATTGTGATTCCGTTGATGTAGTCAAAAAGATTAAGGCTTGACATCTGCTTGTTGCCGATGAACTTTGACAGCAAGAACAATACTGCAATTGAAACGGGCGCCGTTATTAATGCACGCAAAAAGTCCATAATATCCCCTCCGATAGGGTTATTATGGACTTTAAATTATTTTTTATTCCGCAAAATTACCAAGGCTTAACTGTGCCTGTGATTTCCGAAACGCTCTTGATTCCGTTTTTGTCGAGCCATTCGTTCATACCGTCGGCAATCTTAATAGGCGCATACGGATCTGTAAAAAGGACAGTACCGATTTGAAGTGCGGTTGCGCCTGCCATCATCATCTCGATTGCATCCTGCCAGCTTGAGATACCGCCCATACCGATAATCGGAATTTTAACTGCGTTTGCAACCTGCCAAACCATTCTTACAGCAACAGGGAAAATTGCAGGGCCGCTCATTCCGCCTGTGTTGTTGCGGATAATCGGTCTGCGTGAGTTGATGTCGATACGCATACCCGTGAGCGTGTTGATCATTGAAATTGCGTCCGCACCGTTTGCCTCTGCCGACTGTGCGATTGATGCAATGTCGGTAACATTTGGGCTGAGCTTTACGATAAGCGGTTTTTTGCAATACTTTTTGACAGCCGCAGTAATTGCACCTACGGATTCACAGCTTGTGCCAAACTGCACTCCGCCGCTCTTGACATTAGGGCATGAGATGTTGAGCTCAATCATATCAACATCGGTTTCGCTGAGTTTTTCAGCCATTGCACAATAATCTTCGGGAGTGTTGCCGGCAATGTTTGCAATGATAACCGTATTTTGCTTTTTGAGCCACGGCAAATCCTCATTGATAAAGACATCAACACCGGGGTTTTGAAGTCCTACTGCATTCAAAATGCCGGAAGGAGTTTCGGCTACTCTCGGAACAGGGTTGCCGTCACGGCGGGTAAGTGTGATACCCTTGCATGAAATACCGCCGAGCTTTTCAAGGGGATAAAGCTCTGAATATTCCATACCGAAACCGAATGTTCCCGATGCGGCAATGAGAGGATTGTTAAATTCCACTCCGCAAACTTTTACAGATAAATCAGCCATTGAAAACTACCTCCTCAGCATTAAATACGGGGCCGTTTTTGCAGACATGCTGCATAATTTCTTCACCGTTTTTTCTTACCTTTACTGCGCACACAAGGCATGCGCCCATTCCGCAGGCCATTCTCTCCTCAAGAGAAATCTGACACGGCTTACCTGCCTCTTTGCAAACATCGGCAATAGCCTTGAGCATCGGGGTAGGACCGCATGCACAAACCTCATCAACCTCTGAGATTTTTTCTTTGAGAACATCTGTTACAAAGCCGTGGATTCCCGCACTTCCGTCATCTGTTGTCAGCACAAGCTCTGCACCGGCTTTCTTGAAATCATCCTGAAGAATAATAAGGTCTTTGTTTCTGAAGCCTGTGATAACAAGCGGATTTTCACACTGCTTTGCTGTGTAGAGCATCGGAGGAACGCCTATACCGCCGCCGATAAGGCAGTAACGCTTACCCTTTTCAATTTTAAAGCCGTTGCCGAGAGGAGCGAGAATATCAACGCTTTCGCCCTTTTTCATCTCGGACATAATTTTTGTTCCCTCACCCTTTACCTGATAAACAAGGCGGAGAACACCGTTTTCGCTGTCACAAACCGAAATAGGTCTGCGCAGAGTTTTTGAAGGCACATAAACATGGGCAAACTGTCCGCACTTTGCAAGCGGAGCAAGCTCGTCATTTTTTACCCTCATATCAAAAATGCCGTCTGCAATCTGTTCGTTTGACAAAAGTTCAAACTTCTGAACATCATACTTTTTCATAATATCATTCCTTTGGTTAGCTTTATTTATATAAAATCAATTTTTAAGCAGAGTGTCCCTGCATTGCGGACAAAAGTGAGCATCTCATCACATCACCGTTAATCAACATATTCAAGTTCAACAGTCAGCACACCTAACTCATCCTTGCGATAAACATAACAGCTTTCCGCAAGCCTTGGTGAATAACCGTTAATCTCATTAGCCTCTGAAATCCAGTTATAAAGATAACCGTCATTCATAATCCTGTCATACATATAATCGAAATCGGTGTTCTTATCAACAACAATGCTGAAATATTCATCCCCGTTTTTTGCAGCATTTGCAATAGCTTGGCTTACATCATCGGCATTATCAGGATCTGAAACAGTCGGGTACTTATAGTTAAAATAGTTGTACTTTTCAGCCGTACACTTTGGAACATAAAAATTACACCATGTAGCAACGCTCAAATAAGTTTGTGAATTAAGCTCGGAATACTTATATGACAACTTATGATCCTTGAACATAAGGTCATCGGTTAGGTTAAAATAGTCGTTTTCCGCATAATTATTTTCTCTGTCGGTATCATTCCATGTAACATCAATTTGGTACCAATCGCCGCCGATTTTTACACCGTTCCATGCGTGATTGTCTGAATCGGCTGTTCCCGAAAGTAATACGCAGTCAATATTCGCCTTGTTGCACAAAAGCTGAAAGGCTCTTGCGTAACCCTCACACACAGCTTTGCCGTCAACCAACGCACCGTAGGCATCGTTTTCATTGCCCTGAACATCATTGTTTTCAGCCGCTTCTTCATCATACCTGCAATTGTCAATTATATAGTTGTTAATGTATTCTTCTCTTTCAAAATCATTGCCCGAGGGCAAATTCTTCAAAACAGAAGCAACGGCAATATTGAATTTTTTCTTGGCGGCTATAAGCTCATCATTTTCAATTGTATAATCAAGCTTTACGCTTGTTGTGTCACTATACGGAACAAAAAGACTTGACCCCTTGAGCCAGAAAGTTTCGGGGTGGTCGTTTTTGTATGCCTCAACAGCCTGTGTAATCTGATAATCGGAAAGCGTGCCTGTTGTTGTAATGTTTGGTGCATACACGGTATCAACGCTCTTTGCGATTCTCATATACAGTTCTTTTACATAATCATCGGTAAGCGTCTCGTAGGCATAATCGGTTTTTACATCTGCATAATCCTTGTCGTTTTCAACATCTTGTGCACTCGGAGTTGTAACGGATTTTTCTATGATAGAGCTTCTCTTTGGTTCACTGCTTTCGGAATCATCCGTCAACGAACACGAACAGCCGAAAAATGCAACCGCACAGGTCATTAAACAAACTAAGGCAGTTTTATATATTTTCAAAGAATCATCTCAATTTTATTTTAAACTATTTATTCCGTATACGGAATACGGCAGCAGTCAAAACTGACTGTCGCCGTATGGATTTGTCATGTTCTATTTTACTTTATTTTCGCCTTGCAGTCAATGTTATAATCAATCATGTAGCATTTAATTAATATATTCAAGTTGAAATGTTATCAAATTAGACTTTTCATCATAAAGCATATTGCAAGTATCATTCAACTTTGGTGAATCAGAGTTAATTTGGTTAGCCTTTGTAAGCCAATCATACATATATCCATTCCGCACCTCATCATACACATCATCGTAATTTACATTTTCATCTACTATAACTACGAAATGCTCTTCTCCGTTCTTTGCCGCTTTTGCAATTGCTGTGCTGACATTATCGGAATCATCAAGATTAGATACTGTAGGATATTTATAATTATAACAATAGTTGTGATAATTGTATTTCTCAGCAGTACATTTTGGAACATAGAAGTTACACCAAGATTCCAAATTCAAAAAAGATTCTGCATCAATCTCCGAGTATTTTGGAGACAGCGTGTGCTCCTCATACATAAGACTGTCGGTAAGATTAAAGTACTCATGTGAATCATAAATAAAATCATCAACATCGTCCCAAGTAACATCAATCTGATACCAATCTCCGCCAATCTTCACGCAATTCCATACATGATTGTCTGAGTCAACGATTCCCATAAGTTGTATGCAATCAATATCAGCCTTATTACACAAAATCTGAAATGCCTTTGAGTAACCCTCACATACTGCCTTACCATCAACAAACACACCGTAGGCATCGTTTTCATTGCCCTGAACCTCCTCAGATTCAGCCGCTTCCTCATCATAATCACAATTATTAATTATATAATTATGTATATATTCTTCTCTTTCACATTCAGTGCCATAAGGGACACTTTGGGAAATAGTATCAACTGCAGTATTAAACTCTTTTTTTGCAGTAACAAGTTTATCACCGCTCATAGTATATGTAAGCCAAATTCCTGTTTCATAATCAAAATTTTCGTATTCATAGTAACTTTTAAGCCAGAACACTTCAGGGTGGTCATTTTTATACGCTTCCACAGCCTGTGTTATTTGATATTCACTAAGATTCCCTTCAGCGTAAAATGACGGTTCATATTCGGAATCAATATTATCACTTATTTGATTGTACAGCTTTTTCACATAATCATCAGTAAGTGTGCTATAGGCATAATCTGTTTTTGGTTCATTATACACACACGGCTCTGTCGGTTTAGGTTTAGATGTTGTTTTTACACTTGTACTGCTTTTTTCGGAAGTAGTTACAGGTACACTCGATTCGTTGTTATCATCCTCAAGCAACGAACATGAACAGCCGAAAAATGCAACCGCACAGGTCATTAAACAAACTAAGGCAGTTATATATATTTTCAAAAAATCATCTCAATTTTTGTTTTGGATTATTTATTTAATATACAGAATACGGCAGCAGTCAAAACTGACTGTCGCCGTATGGATTTGTCATGTTCTATTTTACTTTATTTTCGCCTTGCAGTCAATGCAAATTTGAGCATTAAACTACTTTCCCGTAACATGGGTATCACCGAAAGCCTCGGCATAAACATTGTTGTCGAGAATCATTCTTGAAACGGTAAAGAGGTTGTTGCATCTGTTATTGAGTTCGTCAATATCATCCTTGCCCTTTGCGCCCTTGAAAGCGGTGTATTCGCCTGTTGACGCATTGTATTTTCCGTTCTGAGAAATCCAGCTTCTGTCGGCAAACACAACGAACGGTTCTTTGTTTCCGAAAACATCCGTACCTGCCAACATTCTGCTGTCATATTCAAGACCGAGCATATTTGAAAGCGTGGGCAGAATATCAAGGCTTGAACAGTATGTGTTAACCTTGACGGGCTTTTTCATTGAACCGCTCCACAACAGCCATGCATTTTTGTACTGTTCAAAGGTTGTGTCAACCTTGTGCCCCGCAAGTTCAGACACACCGTCAAATTCATCAAGCGAATACGGATAATGGTCGTCCGTAAGGCAAATAAGGGTGTTGTCAAGCTTGCCTGCTTTTTCAAGTCTTGCAAGAAGATATTTCATTGCCTTGTCAAGCTCAATGTTTGCGGCAAGATAGCCCTTGACCTCATCGCTGTATTTCAGGTCTTTTACAAGGTCTGCGTTGCGTTCGCTCATGGTGTTGTATGAATATCCGCCGTGACCGCTGACCGTCATATAATAAACGCTGAAGCTGTCGAAATTTATGTAATCGTCAACAGTTTTCTGCATCATCTTGAGGTCGGAATTCGGCCACACATTTTCACCGAGGTCAAGACCTTTTCCGATTGCAGAGTAGTCATAGCCGATATTTGTAAGGTACTTGTCCCTGTCGTAGTAATCATAGGTGTGATTGTGGTAAGCGTTAACTGTTTTGTAACCGAGTTTTCTGCTCTGCTCACCGAGAGTGAACGGGAAACTTACATTATTTTCGGCTGACTTTGAAAAGCTCCACACACCGGATTTTGGAATCAAGCCTGTAAGATTTGCATATTCACCGTCAGTTGTGCTTACACCCCACGCAGGCGAATAGTAATTTTCAAATTGAAATCCCTCGTTATACATTTTGCAGAGCGTCGGAGTCAAATCCTTGTCAATTGCATACTGCGAAAAGCTTTCGGCTGTAATGAAAATTATGTTGTAGCCCTTGAACATACCCGTGTATTCGTTGGTATAGCTCGGTTCTTCGCTGTCAAAATATTCATAAAGCGACTTTAACTCATCATTATTTGTACTCTTTGTAAGCTTTGAAAAATCAGCACTCATAATCTGAGCTTTCTGCTCTGTTTTTGTAATTTCATCGGCAGTCGATTCTTTATTTTTCGGCTTGCTGTTTGTGCGTATATTCGCTTTGTACCCGAACATAAGGCGGCTGATGTCAAGCCTTTGCATTGTGTAAAGTCCGTAGCGTTCACACACGGCAACCTGTTGCAGTTCACCGTAATAAAGATTGTAGTTGCTTTTTGTGTCGGAAGAATCACGGTCAATGCCTACCGCAAGGACAGTTCCAATCTGAAAAAACACAGCAATCAAAAGTACAATCAGCTTACCCTTTAACTTTACTTTTGAAAAGTCAAACAGCTTTCCGCCGAAAATTATAAAGAAAGCAAGAGGAACAAAAAGTAAAACAACAAACACAATTCTGCTTGTTATCGCAGTCATGATCATATCAATTGAATTGAATGCCTGCCCTGCACCGCCGTTTGTAACGCTGCTTACAACAACCATTGTGCCAAAAACATTATAGTATATCATCTGCACACCGTACCATATCGTCAGCACAGCCGTGAGTACGGTTGCAATCCCTCTGTTTACCCCTCTGCGTTTTGAAAAAGAACACAACAAAACAAGTACCGCCGAAAGAACGATTGTGAACAGGAATGTGAAGGCAAAACCGCCGAGCACATCAAACCCCGACGCAATTTTAAGGTCAATTTCAAGCCATAGAATCAAAAGCGGAAAGTACGCAAAAAATGCGACTCTCTTTGCAAAGCCATGACTTTTTTCAGGCTTTCTGTAGTAGTCAAAATTTGAACTTCCGACTTTTACGGCAGGCTGTCCCACATAGTGATTTCTTCTTGAAAATCCGCTGTTTGTACCGTCTGAATATGTCATTTAATTCTCCTTTCTTTTTCAATGCAGTTATTAAGTAGATTATAAAACGAAAACGCCGCCATTGCAATGACAAATTTAACCAAAATTCGCCCTATATGACACATTCGGACTTTTTATATATTGAAACAGTTGACCTTTTGTAGTATAATTATAGTTTAATGAGAGGCTTGTGTGAAAAGCTATGCAGATTGCGGTTTTGAACAAGGCTTCTTAATTTATGTATTATTATGAAAAGGAAGATTTTTATGGCAAAGAAACAGTTTAAATCAGAGTCAAAAAGACTTCTCGACCTTATGATTAACTCAATTTACACTCACAAAGAAATTTTTCTTCGTGAGATTATTTCAAATGCAAGCGACGCTATCGACAAGCTTTGCTTCATTTCTCTTACCGATGACAAGGTCGGTCTTGACAGAGGCGATTTCAAAATCGTTTTAAAGCCCGACAAAGAAAGCCGTACTCTTACAATCACGGATAACGGTATCGGCATGAACAAGGATGACCTTGAAAACAACCTCGGCACAATCGCATCCTCAGGCTCACTCAAATTCAAGCAGAGCATGGAAGAAAAGCAGGACGACATTGACATTATCGGTCAGTTCGGTGTTGGTTTCTACTCGGCATTTATGGTTGCAAAGAAGATTACCGTAAACACAAAGAAATACGGCGAGGACACGGCATATTGCTGGCAGTCAAGCGGTGCAGACGGCTACACAATCAGCGAGATTGAAAAGGAAAATGCCGGCACAGAGATTATTCTTGAAATCAAGGATAACACAGACGATGAAAACTATGACGAATTCCTTGAGCAGTACAGAATACAGGGACTTGTCAAGAAGTATTCCGACTACATCCGCTACCCGATTGTTATGGATATGACAAAGAGCAGAGTTAAGGAAGAAACCAAGGACAGCGACAAGCCCGAATATGAGGATTACACGGAAACCGTAACACTCAACAGCATGATTCCTCTTTGGCAGAGAAGAAAGAAAGATGTTACTCAGGAAGAATACGACAAGTTCTACAGCGAAAAATTTATGGCTATGGACAAGCCACTTAAAACTATCGTAACTTCTGTTGAGGGTGTTGTAACCTACAAGGCATTGCTCTTTATTCCGTCTGTTGCTCCTTATGACTACTACACAAAGGAATACAAAAAGGGACTTCAGCTTTATTCAAGCGGTGTGCTTATTATGGATAACTGCGAAGAGCTTTTGCCCGAACACTTCCGTTTTGTAAAGGGTATTGTTGACAGCGCAGACCTTTCGCTCAACATTTCAAGAGAAATGCTCCAGCATGACCGTCACCTCATTACAATTGCTCAGAACATTGAAAAGAAGATTAAAAACGAGCTTACTTCAATGCTTCAGAATGACCGTGAGAATTACGAAAAATTCTTCAACGCATTCGGCAGACAGCTTAAATACGGTGTTGTTTCGGACTACGGTATGCACAAGGAAGAACTTCAGGACCTTATTATGTTCTATTCTTCAAGCGAGAAAAAGCTTGTTACGCTTTCGGAATATGTTGACAGAATGAAAGAAGGCCAGAAGTTCATCTACTTTGCAACAGGCGAAAATGCCGCTGCAATCGACACACTTCCGCAGACAGAGCTTATCCGCTCAAAGGGTTACGAAATTCTTTACTGCACAGAGGAGATTGACGAGTTTACTCTACAGTCACTCATGACATATAAGGAAAAGAAGTTCTGTTCGGCAATGAACGATGACCTCGGCATTGAAACCGAGGAAAATAAAGAGGATGAAGAAAACAAGGACGCACTTCTTACATTTGTTAAGGAAACACTCGGTGACAAGGTTGCAGAGGTTACAGCATCAAAGAAACTTGTTTCACATCCTGTTTGCCTTACGGCAAAGGGCGGCATTTCATTTGAAATGGAAAAGTATTTCAACTCAGTTCAGCCTGACGCAAATATGAAGGCTCAGCGTGTGCTTGAGCTTAACCTTTCACACCCTGCCGTTAAGAAGATGGAAGAATTTATCAAGAGTGATGTTGACAGAGCAAAGAAGTATGCCGAGGTTCTCTACAGTCAGGCACTTCTAATCGCAGGACTTCCGCTTGAAAATCCGTCCGAATACACAGACCTTGTCTGTTCGATTATGTAAATTGTTGATTTGCGTTTGCCGCAAATCAAATGGCGATCACTGATCGCCGCTACTGTACGGCAATAACCGCCGATACAGGTGCAAATCTCACACTAAACTAAACATTTTACACCCGATTTCCGACCAAAACGGAAATCGGGTGTTTTGTTTTTGCAGAAAATTCCGCAAAATCTTTTGCAATAATATTGATATAATTTTTGCGTTGTGATACACTGATTTCAGTAAAAGTTTTTTCGGAGGCGGACTTGATGAAACATTACGATGAAAAGCAAATGCAGGAAAATATTCTCTATCTTGAGGCACTTTCGGAGCAGTATCCGAACATTCAGTCGGCGGCGGCAGAGATGATTAATCTTCACGCAATCCTTGATTTGCCGAAAGGTACCGAACATTTTCTTTCCGATATTCACGGTGAGCACGAGGCATTCAGACATATTCTCAACAACGCATCGGGTTCAATCAGAGAAAAGATTGACGACCTTTTTTCAAATACTCTCACATCCGAACAGCGTGCCGAGCTTGCAACGCTGATTTATTATCCAAAGGAAAAACTCAGTGTTTACAAAAGCGAAATAACCGACATTGAAGAATGGTACAGATTAACACTCATAAGATTGCTTGCAATCTGCCGACACATTTCTTCAAAATACACACGAAGCAAGGTTCGTAAAACTCTGCCAAAGCATTATGCCTACATCATTGAGGAGCTTATGTTCGGTGATTCCGGCAAAAAAGACCGTGAAACCTACCACGAAAATATTCTGCACACAATTATTGAGGCAGGACAAGCCGATGTTTTCATACTCTCGCTTTGTGACACGATAAAAAGACTTATTGTTGACAAGCTCCACATTGTCGGCGACATTTTCGACAGAGGTGCAAGACCTGACATTGTGCTTGACGACCTTATGATGCACCACGGTGTTGACATTCAGTGGGGCAATCACGATATTCTTTGGATGGGTGCGGCATCGGGCAGTATGGCTTGCATTGCCGCTGCACTTAACAACGCATTTTCATACGGCAATCTTGACACAATCGAGGTCGGCTACGGAATAAGTCTGCGTGACCTCTCGCTTTTTGCAAAGGATGTTTACGGCGGCGGAAATGTTGAACGCTTTATGCCGAAAGGTCCTTTTGCGGATTCGCCCTACACCTCAAACGATCCGTTGCTGGTTGCCGATATGCACAAGGCGATTGCCGTTATTCTCTTTAAGCTTGAAGGTCAGCTTGTCAGCCGCAATCCTAACTTTAATATGAGCGACAGGCGATTGCTTGACAAAATTGATTTTGAAAATGCTACCGTAACTGTCGGCGAAAAGAAGTATCCGATTTCCGACACCTTCTTCCCCACAGTTGACCATGACTATCCGTATGAACTGACTAAGACGGAAAAACGGGTTATGGAGCAGCTTAAAAATGCCTTTATGGCAAGTGAAAAGCTGAAAAGACACATTGATTTTCTGTTTGCCAAGGGCGGAATGTACAAGTGTTGCAACAACAATCTTTTGCTCCACGGCTGTATTCCGATGAATAAGGACGGCAGTTTTATGGAATTTGACACGGGCAACTGTGTGCTTTCGGGAAAAGCATTGCTTGATGAGCTTGAAAAGATTGTTCGTCAGGGACACTCTGCCCCCGAAAATTCTCCCGAAAGGCAAAAGGGCAACGACTATATGTGGTATCTCTGGTGCGGAAAACATTCACCGCTTTTCGGCAGAGAAAAAATGTGTTCGTTTGAGCGTTTCTTTATTGACGATTCCGAAACCCACACGGAAACACGCAACCATTACTACACGCTCTATCACGATGAAGATGCCTGCGTGAAGATTTTGAAAGAATTCGGTCTTTCGGAAAATCACGGTCACATAATCAACGGTCATGTTCCCGTTATCCGCAAAAAGGGCGAAAGTCCGATAAAGGCTAACGGCAAGCTGATTGTGATTGACGGCGGATTTTGCAGAGCATATCAGGACAAAACAGGCACGGCGGGCTACACGCTTGTCTATAATTCCTACGGTATGCGAATTGTCACCCACGAACCCTTTGCGGGAATTGACAACGCAATCAAATCAAACAAGGACATTCTCTCAACAACAAAAGTTTTTGACACCTCGGAAAACCGAATCCGTGTTGCACAAACCGATGACGGTCAGACAATCCGTAACCGCATTGAAGGACTTTCAATGCTCCTCTGCGCCTACCGCAACGGTGTTCTGAAAGAACAGTAATTTAAATATTTTGATATGAAACACGGCTTGTTCGGAAAATGAACAAGCCGTGTTTTTCTGTATCAATTCTGTAGGGGCGTTCATTGGACGCCCGCCTTGATGAAATTTTATGTTTTACAAAAATGTTTTGATATTATGGAAATTATGTATTCATTTGTAGCGGCGAACCGTGTTCGCCAATCGTCACAAGCGTAAGCTTGGGGCAAAATGATTATTTAACAACAAATTCAATACAGATATTTATTGTTTTGTGTTTACACACAAAACAAATGGCGAACAAGGTTCGCAGCTACTGTATGACAATAGCTTTGCGGCTTTTATATAATTTGATTTATTATAAAATTCCACTCGAAAATTTTTACCTCCCCCCTTGACTATGTTTTAAAAATGTATTATTCTATATACATAGACAATCTATGTATATAGAACTGCGAGGTATTATAGAAATGGGAGGGATAATATGAAGAATAAATTTCTTGACAAAGTAGCCGAGCAAATTGCAGACGAACACTCCCGAACGCTAATCACAGCCGAGCTTGAATCGCACTTGCTTGATAAAATCGACTATTATGTTGACATTGGCTATTCAAAAGAAGAAGCCGAAAAGCGTGCCACCGAAGAAATGGGCAATCCCGATGACACCGCCGTGCCATTAAATGCTCTGCACAACAATAACTTTCGTGACCTGCTGTCATTTATCTGTTGCGGTGTTATAATACTGATGTTCTTCTGCACAATATGGTTTCGTGACGCTTTTATATACAGCTACGATAACCAATCATACAGACACAGCATACTATTCGATTTTGTTTCGCTCGCTTTTCTGATTACATATGTTGTAATGTTAATATTGGCAAGAAAAAAGCACATTAAAATCATTGCGTTATTTGTGGCGATTTCTTTTATCCTGCAATTTTTCTCCGTTATTATTTACGATTACAACGAGGCTGCACTCACATCAACAGCACCGCCGAATATGTTTTATTTTTACCAGCCAGCAATGTACGCAATTGTAAAAACAGTTACAGAGGGATTTGTTGCGTATTCAAAATGTATTTTCATTGAAGTTCCTGCCGAAACCGATTCTTTCTGTTTTAATGTTTTGCCATATATTTTAGGGTTATTATTTATAATATGGTCAATCATACTTTTCATTAAAATATTGAAATCAGAAAGAGTTGACAATCGTAAAAAATACAACATACCTATCCGCCTTATAGAAATATGTGCAAGCGTATTTTTGTCCGTAAATCTTATTATAACGGTCACCGCCACAGCATACAGAACTGTCAATGATTTTGCAACAGGAAACAGTTATTCTGCAAGCCGTGAAAAAATGTCGGAATATGTTCTTAATGCAGATTTAACACGAGATAAGTCTGAAATTATAGATGAACTGACGCTTGAGGGATACTATGCGGATACAGAAATCCCTGCCGAATTTTACGGCAAAGGCGGCATAATATCAGTTGGAACTGGTATGGATAACAACGGAAGATACACCTCCCTTGCATACAATTTGGGTGATGGATTTATTACATACGATGAAAGCGTAGGAGCTTTCATTAATGAGAGGGATATATACGATAAAACTCCCGAAATTTTGTCCGATGTAGATGCAATCCAAAAGATTGACAAGGGAGATGACTTTGAAAGCATAAAAGAATCGGGACTTTTAAAATGGGCTAATGGAATATGCAAAACATATTATCGAGATAAGAAGAAAACAGTATATGAAATAAACTTTACAATTTATTTTAAAGGATACGATGATACTTCTGATGACGGCTCAAACTTTTTCTTTAAGAATCTGACCATAGAGGACGGAAAAGTTACTGATTATTGTGATTAAACGAAAACTCTGAAAGGAGGGATAGTATGACAAACCGTTTTATCGACAAAGTGTCGGAGCAGATTAGCGACAAGCACTCCCGAAAGCTAATCACAGCGGAACTTGAATCGCACTTGCTTGATAAAATCGACTACTATGTTGACATAGGATATTCAAAAGAAGAAGCCGAAAAGCGTGCCACCGATGAAATGGGCAATCCTGAAGACACGGCTGTTCCATTGAATGCTCTGCACAACAATAACTATCGAGATCTAATATCATTCATCTGTTGCGGTGTTATAATACTGATGTTCTTCTGCACAATATGGTTTCGTGACGCTTTTATATACAGCTTTGAATTAAACACATACAGGCACAGCATACTATGCGATTTCGTTTCGCTCGCTTTTCTGATTGCATATGCTGTTATGTTAATAATATCCGGAAAAAAGAATATAAAGATTATTCCGCTGTTTGTCGCAATTTCATTTATTTTACAATTTGGTTCTATCCTTGTGGGTTATGACGAATATCCTGTTTCTTCATCAGTTCCGGCTAATATGTTTTACTTTTACCAACCTGCAATGTATGCAATTGCAAAAATATTAACGGAAGGACTTCATGCATATTTACAATGTATTTTCTTAGGTGTACCCGCAGATTCTGATATATTAACAGGTTTCTGTTTTGAAGTCATGCCGTATATTTTAGGGTTGTTTTTTGTTATTTGGTCAATTCTGCTTTTTATCAGAATTTCACGAATTGAAACCATTACCAATTACAAGAAGCCAAAAGTTTCGATACATATTATTGAAGCCTGCATAAGTGTATTTTTAACTGTAAATCTTGTTGTTATGCTGACTGCCACATCTTATAGAGCAATTGATGATTTAATAACAGGCAACAGTTATTTGTCAAGTTGTCAGGAGATGTCGGAGTATGTATTCAATGCAGATTTAACAAAAGAAGATTCAGAAATTTCCGATAACTTAGAATCTCTGGGATATTATCAATATTATAAAGATACAAACAGAGTTACATATTATGACAAGGGCGGTGAAATTGAACTTTCGTCCGAACCTGATATCACAGAAGATTGCATATCGTTGTCATACAACACAGGTGATATTTTTGTTCCCTTTTATCTTAGATTAGGCGATTTCACCTATGACAGCGATATATATGAGGATAACATAGCATATGACGAAAGTCCGAAAATATTAGCTGATATGGAATCAATCAGAAATATTGATGTTGGTACAACACTTGAAAGCATCGAGCAGTCAGGATTATTAAAATATGCGGATCATATTAAAAAAACATACTACAAAGGGACTGATAAACTTGAATATCAAATTGACCTTTCAATATACTTGAACAGAGGTGAAAACAATTCCGATTCAAACCATATCCATAATAATTTGCATATAAAAGACGGAGCGGTAACTGAATCCTATAGTAGCAAAAAATAGAAAAAGGAGGGATATTATGACTAATGGTTTTATAGAAAAGGTTGCCGAACAAATTAGCGACAAACACTCCCGAAAGCTAATTACAGCCGAGCTTGAATCGCACTTGCTTGATAAAATCGACTATTATGTTGACATAGGCTATTCAAGAGAGGATGCTGAAAAGCGTGCCACCGAAGAAATGGGCAATCCAGATGACACCGCCGTGCCGTTGAATTTTTTGCATACAAACATTTTCCTATCGCCGTTTACAATTATTTGTGCTTGCCTTGTTACAGCTATGTTTCTATGCACAGTTTTTTTAAAAGACAAGTTCATATACCGATACGATACAGTATTTTACAGGCACGATGTACTCTTGGATTTCATTTCACTTGCATTTATAATTACATATGTTGTCTTGCTGATATTATCACGAAAAAAGAATAATTATGTGATTCCGATAATAATATTGATTTCTTTCATTTTGCAATTTGTATCAATATTTTTTGAAAACGATAATTATGAAATCTGTTCTGCAGGACATCCGAATTTATTATATTTTTATCAACCTGCTGTTTTTGCCGTTGTAAAAACTGTTACGGAAGGTTTTTCGGCATATATGCAATGCATTTTCACAAAGGTTCCTGCACAATACAGTGGCTTTGCAGTTTTCTGTTTTGAAATTTTTCCGTATATTATCGGTGCTATATTTATTTTATGGTCAATATTATTGTTGATAAAAATATGCCGCAGGGAAATGCTTTTAAGTAATAAGGGCTTACAAATTCCGATAGGTTTTTTTGAAATATGTATGTGCATCTTCTTATCGGTAAATTTGGTCTATATGACAGCAACAACAACCTACAAGGCGGTAGGGGATTGTAAAACAGACAACAATTATTCTGCAAACAAGCAAGAAATGGTGGATTATGTTCTTACTTCCGACTTATCCAAAGACAAATCGGAAGTATTCAGCGACTTGGCGTCACAAGGCTATTATCAAAAAAGCGAAATGCTTTACAGCGAGGCTGTATATTACGATAAAGGCGGTGAATTGTCATTAATCTGTGGTAAGAATGATGATTCCTCGATATGTCTACAGTATAATTCGGAAGATTATTTAAATTCTTACGATGAGCATTTCAATTTTGACACTCTAAACAAAAATTCTATTTATAATGAGTCGCCGAAGATTTTAGCTGATTTGGATGCTATTCAGAAGATTTCAAAAGGAACAACCCTTGAAAGCATACAAAAATCAGGACTTTTGAAATATACAGATTATGTATCCAAAACATTCTATGAAGATAAAAAAGAAACAGAAATTAAACTTTGTCTTACCATATATCTAAATAACGGTACAGACTATCTCGAAGAAAGCGACAATCGAAACTATAAAATTCTGACTATTAAAGACGGAGTAGTGGTTGATTGTTACAGCGATTAAAATCGAAAAGGAGGGATAGTATGACAAACCGTTTTATCGACAAAGTGTCGGAGCTAATCGGAAAGGAGCAAATAAAATGAAAATCAGTAAAGAACTTATCAAAGGCAGTACAGCAATGCTTGTTATGAGCGTTTTAAAGAAAAACGATATGTACGGATACAAAATTATTAAAGAGCTTGAGTTACAGAGCGAGAGCGTGTTTGAGCTTAAAGAGGGTACTCTCTACCCCATTCTTCACGCACTTGAAAAAGAAAATCTGCTTGAAAGCTACTGGGAAGAATTTGACGGCAGAAAGCGTAAATACTACCACCTCACCCGCAAAGGCACAAAAAGCCTTAAAGAAAAGCAGGAGGAATGGAAAGTGTATTCAAAATCAGTCGAAAAAGTTCTCAGCTTTTCAGGTGTGTAAAACACTTATCACAGACAGACTGTTTTCCGTTAATCTTGAATTTATAGCCCTGTAATGGTAAAATTATCCTATAAACTCAGAAACGGAGATATTATGATGCACAAATTAAAAGTCAGAGCAAATCATACGGTATATATCATATTTGCCGTTTTGTCATTGTTTTCCCTGACACTTATATTTAATGACAATATATGGTTTGACGAGGCGTACACGCTGTCGCTGATTCAGCACAATTATTCAGACATAATCAATATTCTGAAATCCGATATGCACCCACCGCTGTATTTTTTGTCGCTGAAAACATTTTGTTGCATCTTTGGATACTCAATAACAGCAACAAAAATATTTTCGGCAATCGGTTACATTGCAACGCTGTTTTTGGGATGCACAATCATAAAAAAGCACTACGGCAGTAAAACATCAATAATTTATATGCTGACTGTCGGAGCTGTGCCAATGATGCTCTATTTCAGCGTTCAGCAAAGGTCATACTCATGGAGCATATTTTTTGTTACATTATGCTTTATTGAGTCCCTGCTTTTTATAGCAAACAAAAAGTTTCATCACTGCATTTTATTTGCTATAGCAGGACTTGGGGCTGCATACAATCACATCTACGCACTTCTTGCAGTTGCAATTATCTTTGCTTTTGCAAATATATATCTGCTCATTAAAGACAGAAATTTGTTCAAGCGTGTTATTATTGCAGACCTTATTATGGTGGCAGGATATTCATTTTGGATAATTCCTCTTTTAAATCAAACAAAATCAGCCTCAAGTAATTTTTGGCTCAGCGGAGTTGAACCGTTGTCTGTAATTGTATTCATATCGGGCATAGCAGTATCTGCACTTGTTCTTATGAAAAAGAGCAACCGAAAATTGTGTATAATTTTCGCAGATGTCTGCGTTATGGGGATTCAAATAATCGGGTTGTTCGTAACCGTTTTTATACGCCCGTTTTACATTGCAAGATACAGCGTTGTAATTCTCGGTATCTTTGCAATTCTCGTTGCTTTCGGCGTAAAAGATATAAAACCAAAGCCGAGCAAAGTAATATGCACCCTGCTTTGCGTTGTAAATATCGGCTGTCTTGTTGCAACAGGATTGTTTGAATATAATCCGTCAATGACAAATTTTCGTGAAAGATTCAGTTCTCAACAGTCAGAATCAGACACTTTTGTTTACTGCGACAGTGCATTCGGAATTATGTCGTATTATTATCCGAACAACACCCACCTTTGCACCTACAAAGAAAACTGGTTTGAGGCATTTGAAAATGTTGAATGTATAAACAAAAATGAAATTGCAGACAAAGTTGACCCAAATCATAAAATTTGGTTTGTAAAAAATGAACTCACAAAAATGCCAAAATGCATTAAAAGTAATTTCAAGTATAAAAAGATTGATTCTTTCCAATGTGACTTCAATAAATTTGACCTATATTTACTTATTCTAAAGTAAATATAGGTCTTTTGTTTATGGTATAAATGCAGAAATTAAAACTAATTTGCCTCTTATTTTCTGCTTTCATAGTCCTTGTCTATCTCATCGCTCCAAGACGATGAAAGCGGTCTGCTTTTTCTGAAATTGCACACGGTTTTCGATACTGCGTCAAAAACAACAGCCGTACCCTGACCGTCAGCGTGATAATTAACGGAGCGGTCAGAATTGATTCCGAAATGCTTTGCGGTTTCAACGGAATCAATATTTGCACCGATGAAAAGGAATTCCCAGCCGTAGCGATTTTTCTGATGCTCAATCATTTTCTTGACCTTATTGCTTGAATAGATACGGCTTGCGTTTTCCATTCCGTCGGTCATAATCACAAACAAGGTGTGTTCGGGAACATCTTCTTCTCTTGCATACTTATGAATGTTGCCAATGTGATGAATTGCACCGCCGATAGCGTCAATGAGTGCAGTTGAGCCACGAACCGTATAATCGTTTTCAGTCATTTTTGAAATTTCAGACAATTCAACCCTGTCGTGAAGAACCTCGGTTTCGTGATCAAACAATACGGTTGAAACATAGCACTTGCCGTTCTGTCTGCGTTGCTTTTCAATGAGCGAATTAAATCCGCCGATTGTGTCCTGTTCAAGTCCTGACATTGAACCGCTTCTGTCAAGAATGAATACCAATTCTGTAATGTTATTTTTCATAGTTGTTACCTCCAAAAGTAATTAAGTTTTTTATCTTGACTTAATCATATAACTTTCGGGATAACATATGGTCGCCTGAAATGCGACATTTACTGACCCAACAAAACTTGGTCAAATTCAAATAAAGCCTCGTTTACAGTAAAAATATCATACTCGCCCTTTTGAATAAAATATTCAATGATAACATCAAACTTGTTCGAGTGCGAAAGTGCATAGCCGGCTTTTTGGAGCAATTCCTTAGTTTCATCAAGCGACAGTTCAAGTGCAACGGCAAAAGCAATTGCGGTAGTTTTCTTAGGTTTATAGTTGACATTGTTTCTTATTTTAGAAAACAGCTTGCGGTCAACATTCGCCTTTTTATAACACTGAGAATCCGTAAGACCTTTTTCGTCAATTTTACGCAAAAGCATCTGAGAAAAGCTTTCATCAAGCTGATTTACAACATCAGCTAAATTCAAAGCTGCGGTTTGCATTGGATAAGTCTCCGGCTGTCTTAAAAGACGGGATAATCCACGACTGCGGTTTTCGGAATAGTGCGTTTCAACATAGTGTTCGTCAATGTATTCGGCAATATCACAAACAAGCTTTTTGCTGACACGGAATCCGTCTTTGTCAAACACAACAATATAAACGAGCATATCGTTGTCTGCAAGAAATTTACAGATTTCGTTGATTGCCACCTGTAATGCCTGTTCTTTCGGATAGCCGTAAATCCCCGATGAAATCAAAGGAAAGGCAACCGATTCACATTCATAAGTCTTTGCAAGCTGCAACGAGTTATGATAACATGACGAAAGCAGTTCTTCCTCATGATAATTTCCGCCTTGCCATACAGGGCCGACCGTGTGAATAACATACTTGCAGGGCAGTTTGTACGCACCCGTAATTTTCGCCTCACCCGTTCTGCAACCGCCAAGTTTTCTGCATTCATTAAGCAATTCATTCCCCGCCGCACGGTGAATCGCACCGTCAACACCGCCTCCGCCAAGCAACGAATTGTTCGCCGCATTAACAATTGCGTCACATTTCATCTTAGTTATATCATTTCGAACAATCTGCAATGGCATAATAATCACCCTTTAAATTCAGAATTTTAATGTTTTATTACTCTGATATTAATTATATAGCACCTCTCAATTAAATTCAATGCAAAATTAAATAGTATGGTTTGTATTTTAACAGCCAAACAAGCGACAGCATAATTTCTGTCGCTTGTGATTATCATATATTCTATTTTTTCGGGTTACCCCAACTATTGACATTGAGCCATTTAGATAAAAAAGAAAACAGAGTAGTCAAAAGACTACTCTGTTGTGGCTCCCCCAACTGGGCTCGAACCAGTGACATCATGATTAACAGTCATGCGCTCTGGAAAATGTAATGAAATACTATTTGCCAACAAACAAATCGCTTTTAGAAATCACATTTCTTCAATAAGGCAAAATATTTTACACAACACATTAATTTTTCTCTATACTAATCTATATTGCCTACTACAAATTTACCTTTAGCTAAAATTTTATCTACAGACGCTTTAATTCTTTCAGTTATTACAATATATGAAGATAAATCTGCGACTGCAAATCTAATTGCTTGATTCATTGAACGCTCCAATCCAAAATTATTATTCATCGAATTTTTAAGTTCTTCTACTGATAAATTACTCTGAGTTATAGCATCTTGCAATCCCTGCAATGATTTTAAATAGGCAGTTAAATAATCCCTGTTGTCCTCGCTAAATGCAAACCTATTTTCTAATAAACCTAATGTATTCTTTTCAATTTCATCCCATAGACTATCAATAGATTTATTGCGCTCTCTCAATTTTGAACTGAAATAATCAATAACTTTTGCAACTTTTTTTGATTCTTTACGAACGAATGCAGCTGTACCATTTCCTCCTTTTTGATTAACCCTAGCAATATCGTTAACGCTTGATTTTATTCCTGTACTCATTTCATTCATATCAGTATTTAAATCATTAATCGTCTTCGTGAGTTCCAGTGAATTCATCTCAATATCAGCAAGAAAATCCAAAAAGCCTTTATCCGAATCGTCTTTCAACACAACATCAGGGGTATCATCAGCAAACTGAGGCATATCTATTTTTGCCATAGATAAGAAATCTTTAACAGGATTACTATAAGATACCGTATTTTCAACTGCTCCTACTAAATTTTTTCCTAAATACTCTAGTAATTCAGCAAATTTTTTAAAATGTGTATCATAATCTTTGGCACGATATTGTTTTAAGTCAAACGGTAAACTCAACAAATCGTCCTTTGTTATGACTATCGTCTTTTTGTTAAATGAATGCGCCACGCCTAACTCATACATTACATTTGCATTCAAACCTGTTAGATCGGCGATAACAACATCTGCCTCATAAATTGGTTGAATAATATCTTTTAGTATATTCTGTTGGTTTTCCTCATCTCCAGCATTACTAAATTCAAATCTATCAGCAAAATTTATTTTCAACATCTCATATACTTCAAAAAATTCGTCCTGAAAAGGCATGATGACAAATACTTTTTTCTTTTTCATAGTTTACTTCCTTATCTTATTGAAACTCTTATTATTAGTTGTTGATCATAATTAATTATTCGACAAATCTTTTATACACAAATTTATCATCTTAGTTGAATGTTTCTATCTATATAACCACTATCTCCTATACAGGTAAATACTTTACAATAGTGGTATTACTTTTAATTATCTGTTTTAGGTTTATTTTCACAATCATTAACGGTATCACTGACTTCATTAAATATGTCACTAAATATTTCATTTAGCCAATTGAAAATATAATTGCCTTTTTTGCTAGGATCATCGGTTATCATATTTTCTAAACTAATATCAGTAGATTTAATTTTGTCTTTATATATGCCGTTATAAAACTTTAATGAATCAAATTTCAAATCGTTTTCATTAATATTGAAAATCACATTATCTTCTTCTTTCAAGACATATTGATTTTCTTCATAGTCAAGTTTTATTATTCTTTTCATAGCGTTTCCACCTTTTTTTAATTGAATCTAATCCCCCATCAATGTTATTTGCTACAATATCAAGAATATCATATTCGTCACAAACAAATTCTAATGCACCCGATTGAACTATAAAATCGCCTGTTTTTTTTGAAATATAGATTATGTTATCAACATCTAAATTTACAATAAACTGTGGATTATGAGTAACCATAATAACTTGACGATTTTTTCCCATTGTTCTAAAACAATCTAAAAGGTATGTTTTTATAGCTTTTTGGGATACATTATCTTCTGGCTGATCAATAATGTAGACTCCATCTTGCGTTTTTTCGTATGAAAGAAGATCAAAATATATTTGTGCATCAAGACCGGACGACAGTTCTGTAAATTTATCCATTCCACAATTAATAATGGTTTGTTTGTTTTGAAAATCATTTTCTATTACCGAAAGTAAAGCTTCTTTAAAAAACGATAATACAGGAGTTGAACCATCATATCTTAATAACATTTCTTTCAATTTTGATTCTGTAATCGTTTTCCAATCAATTTTCTTTTTAGATTTAATTACTTTATTGATGCATGAAATAAAATATTCTGTATTAATCTCATCAATTTTTAATTTTGAAACAAATTCATACGTATGTATCATATTGCAGTGAGGAGATATTTGGGTTTCTTCTATATATGGCACATAACTCGGCAACTCTTCCTTTAACTTAATAATATTAATAATTTTTTGAACTAATTCTGTTGAATTATCCCAAAAAGCTGTTTCTCTTTTTTGTCTATCCGATATGCTTCTATCATGTTTTTTAGATATCCTATCAATAACCCTTGCAACCTTTTCAATGTAATCATTTTCAGTTTTTATATCATTATTTCTATTCTCATACTTAATTTGTAATTCTTTTACTTTATCAATTTGTAAAAGTATGTATTCTTTATCACTATCATCAAGTTTTAAATCTTTTAATTGTAATAATAATATTTCTAGTTCTTTTATTTTGGAAATAATATTGTCAACATCTTTGGTATCTGATTTAAGTGTCCTTAAATTATTAATAAACGATATACTTTCCGGAATTCCTTCTGACACAAATATAGTAAATTTGTTTAGCTGTTGTATTTCAGAATCAATCTTAAATTTTTTCGTCAAATAATCAATCATTCTGTCAATTTCATTTTCTACAACACTTTTATATGGTTTAGGATTTACATCTTCAGTAAAATATCTTGATAAAAATTCCGTAGCATTTAAATTGTTCTTCTCAAATTTTTCTCTGACCTCTCCCTGCATATCGAATCCAAATATATTTGCTTGTGTTAATTGTTTAGATATATTTAATTTATTATCCTTCATGTATTTCTTATATCCAGATTTTACACTTGACGGCAAAGGCATACCAGATTTTTCAAAATTAGTTAATGAGTGAAGTATCATCGATTTTCCTATCGAATTATCTCCAATTATAACATTGATACCCTTTGATAAGGGAATTTCAATTACTTTTTCATTATTTTTTATTTTAATATTTTCTAACACAAATTTATCCACATTAAAAAAACTATTGACCAGTTTTAAACGCGAAGAATCAGTGATTGCCATAACAAGACCTTTAAATGTTGGCAAACACTTTGCATAAGTATATGGGAAATCCGTTACATTATCAGAATGATCTTCTCTAGGATAAATAGACCAATCATGACAGTCTGTCCCAGTTACAAACCTAAGACTATCCTCTAAATTTTCCTGTAACAAAAAATTTTTATTTAAAATTTCGTTTCTTTTGTTTTTAAATTCAAATGCTTCAAAATAATCTGAATATACAAATTCAAGAAATTTATTTTTTCCTAATGAATTTGCATCATTTTTTCTTTGGCTATGACTTGAAAGAGTATTTTTTTGATGTGCAATAAGTATTGTATCAATATTTATTGTTCTTAAAATATCCAGAAAGCTCTCTTCAGAATATGAACCATTTTTATCTGTTGACACTTGTTTCAACACAGCTTCAATATTTTTAACTTTTTCATCGTTTTCATCAGAAAAAATAGCTATAACATGGATTACTTTTTCATCTGAAGATTCATTTTTGAATCTAACTGAAAATTCTACACCGGGCAATACTTTTTCTATTGAGTTATTCTTATTCTCTGATTTTTTTAATGCTTGATACATATCATATGAAAATGCATCATGATCGGTAATAGAACAGATATTTACTTTTTGACTATCTAAATTTTTCACAAGCGTGGAAATATTTTGTATAGTATTGTTTTTTACTTTATTGCCATCCTTTTTTGAAGAAGCACAAGAATGAATATGTAAATCAATCTTCATACCAGTATTAACAATTTTATTCATACACCCAACTCCCATCAATTACTTCCCAATAGAAAATCATAAATAATCAAAAACATAATTTTTACATAATCGCTTAATTACTCGCAAAATTTTGCCAATATAAAACACATTACATATATTTACTATCAAAGCAATCAACTTCACTTATCTTAGGAAATTATTTCTTCTACTCTTATTTTGATTACCTATAATTTTTCATAATCTATTTTTTAAAATTTTTTTCGAGTTGCAAAATAGTATTATCATGAAACTTACATCTCTTGTATTCATTGCGAAAAATATTATAGCAACAATTACAACCACTACATTTGCTGTTTACTCTGTTTTTAAGCTTAAAAACTAAATCGTCCTCACAAATAAAGGGACGTGACATAGAGACAAAATCAATTCCCTCTTCAATAGCCTGATTTATCTGAGCATATTTATGGAAGCCACCCACTAAAACAACTGGAATATTTATTTGTTTTCTTATTTGTAAAGCTTGTGATAAAAAATATGGCATTTTTCTATTTTTTTGAGCAAACTCCATACCACTAATTTCAATAGCGTCAACACCATCTAATTCCAGCATTTTACAAATAACGAGTTGTTGTTCAAAAAATTGACAACTATTAGCAGTGGATGTGCTATTAATTTTTGCCATGATAATAAATTCTTTCTTACAAATACTTTTTATTGAAGAAACTATTTGATGAATTATCCTATATCTATTTTCTATTGAACCTCCATATTTATCTGTCCTTTTATTATTATATGGATCTAAAAAATCAGATAAAAGATATCCATGTGCCATATGTAATTGTACACCATCAGCACCACAATCCTGTATTATTTTACAAGCTAATGCAAAATTTTCAATGCAATTATTTATATCTTTTAAATTCATGCATTTGCTTGTTTCGGTTTCCGTAGGTGTCAATGCTACTTGTCCTTCAACATTAGATGAAAATTTTCCACCTTGGGATACTTGTACAATTATTTTACTACCATATTTATGCACTTTTCTAATCAAATCTGTCAATAACTTCTTATTATCAAACTTTTGAATACAAATTTGAGTTTCATCAACCCTTTGTTTTTCATCAACAGCCATGTGGGAGGTGATTATTAATCCTACATCATTTTTTGCAAGATTACTATACACATCAATATAATCATCTGTAATAATTCCATCAATGTTTCCAAGATGTTCATTAGTAGCAGATCTCACAATGCGATTCTTTATTTCGATATTTTTTATTTTCCCTTTGCTAAACATAATAAATCACTTTTACTTTCATTTTATAGATTTAAATAAGCAATCACTATTTATTTTTGAATATAATCTTTTGCTTCACAGATTTCTTCAAATAAGTGATAACTCTTTATTATGTTAAGGAAGGACTTTTTATGGAATTTAAAATCATATGCGATATAAGAGAAAATTTAAAACAAAACATAATCTGTAACAATATTAATTTTAGCGATCATCCTCCAAAAGATAATATTCAAGAAATACAAAATTATGTTATACAAAGTGGTTATAAATGTAGCATTTTTGGTGGAATTCCTGAATTAATAGCAGCCGTAAATGAGCATAAAACATTTAATGATTGTATATTTTTAAACTTAACGGATGGACTTGATACAAACTGCGGTAGAGTACAAGCACCAATTTTACTTGAAATATTAGGTGTAAAATATTCTGGTGCTGAACCTTTTCAATCAGCTCTTGTAAACAATAAGTATTTCTCAGAACTAGCTGTAAAAGAAAAAAATGTTTTAACACCTTCGTCTCTTTTAGTTTCTAACAAAGACTATTACGACATCAATTTGCTAAAGAAATTATCATATCCAATTATAATTAAACCTAATACTAAGGGTTCTTCTATTGGTATAACTCAAAAAAGCATTTGTTATGATTATAAATATGCTAATATATTATTAGAAAATTTATTGGTTACATATGAAGAAGTATTATTAGAAACTTTTATTCCTGGTTATGAGGTAACAAACTTTATAATAGGAAATAAGGGAATATATCCTATTAATTGTCCAGTTCTGGAAGAATTTCATGGAAATATGATACACCAAAACGAGGTAATGTCGATAGAAGATAAGGCTTTAAGAACACGAACTTTTCATTTATGTGATAATATTCTCGGTAAAAACATCACAGAAAAAATTAAACAAACATCAATAATTATTAAAGAAACACTTAATGTTAATGATATTCTTAGAATTGATTATCGAATCACTGAAAATGGTGATATTTATTTTATTGAAGCTAACACAGTTCCTCGCATATGTTCTAAAAACGAAGCGGGATTTATATGCAAAAGTAATAATAAACCGCCACATTACATTATAAAGAGTCTTCTTCAATCAGTAATTTCTAGATAATGTTAATCATGGCTTAATGTTATAAACCAAGGTTCAAAATTATGATTATTGAAATACTTAGAATCTTCAAATGCATATTTGTTATTACATGGCATGGAAGTATTGTTTATTTTAGCATTATAATAATCAGCTCTATATTCACTTGATGTACCAGAGACAATATCTTTGATTCTATTATAATAGTTTCGAGCATCTGTAAGCATACCATCCTCATACTCGCAAATTAATAGATTCATGCATACTTTTCTTATTATAGCTGGATCATCATAAATATTTTGACAAATAATTTTTGATAATTTTGATTTAAATTCGTCATAATGTATATCATTAGTAAGCCTATAGCATTGCATCAACATAGTTCTAGATGTTAATTCAACATAATATGATTTGTGATATATAAGAGCTTTATTAAAACATGAAATAGCACTGGGATAGTCTTGGTCAAACATTTTACAAATACCTAAATTATTAAGGCAATAGGCTGCTTCATGCATTTTTACATTCTTTAATATGTCATATGATTTTTTAAAAAATGTATAACCATTAGAATTATTATCCTCCCTTATGTATTCAAATCCCCAGTTATGGTATATATAAGCTTTTTCTATGTCATCACCAAAATGATTCGCAATTTTCTCCGCAATTTCATAAAGCTCAAGAGCACTTTTACCATAATAAAAATTATAACAACATTTTAATAATTTTGCGTTGCTTAATTGATACAATTTTTCTTTATTATTCGTCTTTTGAGCTTCCAATATGCAACTTACTAAATCTTTATAAATTTGTTTTGCTTCATCCCAACCATCGGGTAATTGTGTTAGTGTAAGATGTTGCATATATTTTGCATAGATATATGCATCACTATCTTTTTCGGCATTCAATTCTGCTTTATCAAAAAACAGTTTAGCGTCTATACCTAAATTATTCATATTTAAGGTTTTTCCAGCATATACAAAGTATTTATATTTATCAATTAAATTATCCGGGCTTATGCAATTAAAAAAAGAATTTGCAAATTTATAATGTCCTGTTTCGTAATTTGATATACCACAAATTAGTTTTTGATAATCGTCTAATTTATCAATACAATCTAAAAATCTATTTAAATACTTAACAGCTTGAGAATAGATTCCCATTTCATAGTAGTGTTTCCCACATTGATAGTTGTACAGAATCCAATTGATTTGTTTTGAATTGTAAGCTAAATTTGCTTTTAGTTCAATATCATTCTTTAATTCGCATAGCTCTTCACAATTATTTTGTTCATTGAATATATAATTAAATATATAACTATTTGTCATATTAAAATAATTGATGTTTATAAAATAATTTACAAGTGTATCAAAAGTAAAATCGTGGTCAGTATAGAGATAAATCTTATTGTTATCATTTATGAATGTCAATGGTTTTGGCGTCAATTTCAGCATATCAATTTCAACGCCTATTTTTTCTGGAGCAATACCAAACGCTTCTTTATAACAATATCTTGATATTTCCAAAATTAAATTCATTTGCAAAGGTCGTCCTACACACACTATAACTAACAAAGTGAATTTTTCATAAATGTTAAAATTATTTACATTAATAAGTGATTCTCCCTCATTTCTAATATACTTAATCAATTCATCTCTTCTTATTATCATATGAGCGTTTTCATATAATACAGAATGATTTCTATTTAAATTGTACAAAAGTGTTTTTAGTCTTTCAGGATAACCCTCACAATAATTGTATATAAGATGTATGTCATCTTGAACAAAATCAGTTATATCTAAATTTTCAGGGAGCATTTCCATAAAGCGTTCAATAGGAATTTCATTGATTTCTAACTTTTTATAAGGAATTTCCATTTCGATTTTTTTATTGAAATCTTCATTATCATCTTGTGTAGATATGAAAATGAATCTTCTATATTTATTAGAAAGGTTAGCTTTTGTAATATCAATCAGCGCTTCAAACGAAGCAGGATCACAACTGCCTATATTATCAATTACAAATAAAAGCTTGGTGTCTGAAAATATTTTATTTATACATCTAGTTATTGCGTGGGACAAATCGTTAATATTTTTATTATCATCAACTAAGGTATAATTTTTACTTAAAATATATTCCAATACCTCCGATAATTTTAATCCAGTGAATTTTTGAATATCAGTTTTTATTACTTTAAAAAAAGAATAATTTTTCTTAAAAAATTCTAATAGTTTATTATTAGATAAAGATTCCAATTGATCTAAAATATTTAAAAGACAATCTCCTGAATTCATATTCTTGTTATTTTCAAATTCAACAACTTTATAATTAGAAAGTAGACATCTACAGTTTTTTACAAAAAAAGATTTGCCTGCCCCACTTACTCCTTTAATCCATAATATTTTATCTTTATTATCAGATAAGAAGTTCCTTAAAATTAGTCTTTCGTTATCTCTGTCTGAAAAGCGAAAATTATATAAATCAGTATTATTGGGATTGGATTTTTCACACATACACTCACCTGCAAATAATATATAATAAAGAGTTATCCTCTATTCACTATTTTAGCCAAGATTAATAATACATTTCCGTCAATGATAGCGAACTACACATCTTACATCTAACGAATGTATATATGTGTAACACTTGTACAAGCAACCCTCATCCTAAAAATGTAGTATTAAACTTAACTAAGCCTATATTTGAGGTAGATAATATAAAAATATTTATAATCACCCTTTATGGTGTCAATTATAACATAATTTGACAAATATTTAAATAACTTTTACGCAAATCAGTTATAAAATTTCACACGGTATTTTTATGTATTTTGCATAATAGAATCTTGTTCACTGCTTTATAAACATACTTTTATGCAAAATAAATCTAGGCATTTGAATAGACTTTCTTTGTTTTCTATTGCATAATAATTTTATTAAATATAAGGAGCTATATGCGATGGAAATAAAAAATGTACAAGCAAATAATCTAACAACTGATTATCTAAACTTTTGCCTTTCAAGAAAAAATCTTGATCAGAAAACGATAAAATCATACACTATTGATTTAAGGCAGTATTTTGAATTCACTATGGAATCTGCTATTGAATGGACAAACAAAAAATCCATTGAGCAATACATTGATTTACTGCATTTTAAGTACAAACCCAAGAGTGTGAAGCGTAAAATCGCTTCGCTAAAAGCATTTTTTCACTATCTTGAAATTGAGGAACTTATTGATATTAACCCTTTTCATAAGATACAAATCAAGTATAAAGAACCCTTTATTCTCCCAAAAACTATTCCCATAAATAATATTGAGCAAATTATTAGGTTTGCTTATCTACAACTTACCAAAGCTAAAACTGACTATACTAAGAAAGTTGCTCTGCGGAATGCACTCATACTTGAGTTACTGTTTGCCACCGGAATGAGGATTTCAGAATTATGCACACTCACGACTGAACAAATTGATTTTAATGATTACATAATCAAAATTTACGGAAAGGGCTCAAAAGAACGCCTGATTCAAATCTGCAATCAAAATGTTCAGGAGTTGCTCAAAAAGTATAATCAATCATTTAAATTTGAAATAGCAAACAACAAATTTTTCTTTATAAATAGACTCGGCAACCGTCTATCTGAACAATCTGTTCGTAATATGATTACCAACTATGCAATCGGTGCAGAAGTGCCGCTGCACATTACTCCGCATATGTTTCGTCACTCTTTTGCAACTCTACTGCTTGAAGAAGATGTTGACATACGCTATATTCAACAAATGCTGGGTCACAGCTCCATTACCACAACGCAGATTTACACGCATACGAGTATCAACAAACAGAAGAATATTCTGTCTTCCAAACATCCGAGGAATAAACTTGAAATTGGGATATAATAAAAGCCTTGCGGGATTTTTTAACTCACAAGGCAATCAGAATACTTTATTCACTTTTATCAAAATCATTTTCTATTACATTGGAAATGAGATTTGAAAAATCGACGGCATTTTTTGAAGTAATCACAGGTTTTCCTGTTCTTTCCTCGATATCTTTTCGTGCATTTCCGGCGACTTCTCCGCCCTCTTTTGCAACACTTCTGTTTTCAGAAAAAGATTGAGGATTTTTCTCTTTGGAAATCTCAGTTGTGGTAGCTTCTGCCAACATATTCAGTACCAACTCAAGCGTACTCATATTATCTCTCAGGTTTTCCTTTTTCAATCCTTTGAGATTTTTATACTGGCGGGTTGTCATTCCTGACCACGCTTTTGTAATTTCATCAGTCAGAATTGCATATTCTACACCATGCTTTACACCACGAGAATCCCATTCATCAGTAAGCTCTTTTCTCACCTGTATAGCCTGAAGTCTTTGATTTATCCACTCTCTGCTATATCCTTTTTTCAGGTATGTTTCAAGAGCTCTCTCTATGGTAAGTTCGGGATCAATAGTTTCATCTATTCTTTCTCTGCCAACTTCTGCAAGCCACATTTTAAATGGTTCTGCTTTTGGTGACGGAATAGATTGAATTATTCTCAAAAGTTGCTCTGTATTTGCAACATCCGTCTTGTAATTTTTACCATCCTTAGGAGATTGCATTTTCAGTTGTACGATATTTTCGTACAACTGGTTTGCTCCTTCAGCTTTAAGCTTTCGCTTAAGATCGCTCCAGTAACGACGAGGTTCGTTACTGTCAGTCAGAACTGAAATTACATCAACTATGGAAAAATACCATTCTTCTTCCGACTCATTCCACGCAGTACGAATCTTTTTATCTTCAAAAATTTGTATCTTATTTTCTTCGCTCATATATATTCACCCACTTCTAACCTAAAATTATTATAGCAGACTGAGTTTACAAATTCAATCTATTAAGCTTTATAGAGATAGGAATTGTTCATAATTAAGGTCGAAGACAATCTCTAATTCGTATCCCCGTGATACTTTCACTTCTCTTATGAGCTGACAAGCTATCATTTTCTTCTGTTCCATTGTGGAGTTATCAAACTCATCAGCCCAAGTTCTGAATTGTGAGTAATAAAAATCGAGCTTGTCCATCGCATTTTGCTGATTGGCAAGCTTGAACTTTATATCATTTAATTCAATTTCCTTTTTATGGAGCAAATCGTTTGTATTGTCAATAGAAGTGGACAGTATATCGGGAGTGAAGCGGCTTTCGCCGAGTAAAGAGCGTCCTATTTCGGCGGACAATTCAACCACCTGTCTTTTAAGCTTTTCAATTTCTTTTTCAAGCTTTGTCTGTTTTCTCCTATACTCCGATATTTCGGATTTGTAGCGTTTTTCCAGTGCTATATCTTTTGGTGTTGATTTGATTTTGGCGAGATAATCTCTTAATGTTGCAATCACAGCACCGTCAATTCTGTGTGCTACATAAGCCGACTGTCCGTCACATGCACCTCTTTTCATTGCTTTGTTCGTACAGATATACCTCTGTCTGCGAACTCTGTACTGACTGCCGTCTGCCCTGTCGTATCGGTCGATATAGCTTGTTGATACCATCTTCTGACCGCAGTGGGCACAGTATATATTTCCCGACAGCAATGTACTGCCTTTGGTAGTCCTTGCTATCTGTTGCTTTTCCTCATTCTTTGATGAGCGTTGTTTCAGTATAAATTGAGCTTGGTCGAAGATATTTTCATCAATGATGTGAAGTCTTTCTATGTATGGAGATTCAACACCGCCTGATATAAAATAACCGCAGTACATCTTATTTTTCAAAATACGATTTACTGTGTTGCATTGAAATTTACTGTTGTTATGAGTTCGTATACCATGACTGTTCAAAAAGTCAGCCATTCGATATGAACCATAACCCTCTTTAACCGTCATCTCGAATATCTTCTTGACTATCGGAGCTTCATCATCGTCAACGACTATGTCCATAAGTTCTTTTCCCTTTTTATTGACTTCACCGCTTTTTATAAGTTTGTAACCGAATGGTGCAACACCTCCGGTAAATTTGCCGTCCAATGTCATTTGGTTAAGGCGAGTTTTAACACGTGCTGACGTTTTCTGACTCTCACCGTTGGCTTGCCAAAATCGTATGTAATTCATAAGCTTATCCACATGATTATCCATACGCTGTTCACCCTCGTTAACGCTCCACACCTCTATGCCGTGCTTGATAAACCATTCGACGACAAACGGGGTTTCATCATCAATTCTGCCTATTCTGTCGAACATAAAGACAAGGAGCACATCGAATTCTTTCTTTTCTGCGGCGGCTTTCAAATCCTGAATAGCATCTCGGTTGCTTGCCGAAACCTTAAATCCCGACACGCCCTTTTCCTGAAATTCTTTCAGAATTGTCCAGCCATTGCGTTCTGCAAATTCTCTGCACGAGGTTTTCTGCATTGGAATATCATCTTTATCAACCTGACCTTTGGTTGATACTCTGTACAAGCAATATACTCTTTTCATTTTATCACCCTTTCATACGATTTTTGCAAACCAACAATACTACATAATTCCTATAATATCCAGCAAATCTGAAAAATAACTTAAAGAAATTCAGCATCCAATCTGAGCTTTCATTCTGTTCTCAAATGTATCCAAAAGATTTTCAAGAACATTTCTTTCAACATGGTTATTTCTGTTTTTAGAAAAGCAGATTGTGACCTTGCAGTCGTTTATAACAGATTCTATTCTGTGTTCTGAATCAATGTTATTTTCATTTATATAGTTTTCGTTCAAATTATCACCTGTTCCTTATTTTTTGTCATCTATATTATCTTTCATCTGCTCATCAGCTTTTGCCGCTGCATTGCACAGGCACATAACGCAAACGCCGATAAAAGCACCGACAAAAAGACCAATCATAAATCCTAACATTTTAACACCTTCTTTCAGTAATTTTCTTCTAAATACCCCGACAGCAGAAAATTAAAAATCTTCTGCTGTCGGGATAAAATCAATCGTTTTGGATAGCTCTAATTTTCACGCTATCCTGTTGTCGCTATTTATCCTCAATGCCCTGCGACAAGGAACACATCAGACGGCTATTGCATATAGCTCCATTGGAATTTCACCACCGTGAGGATCTCCCACGGCCGCCATCTTTGGTTGCGACGGTTTTATCACGCTCGACTTTTGACTGGGCGGAAGTATCATTATCCCCTCTGCCTGTCATCGCCCTCATTGAATTTGCCTTTCAATGTCTGAGTCCTGAAGTTCTGTATAGAAGTTCGCTCATTTAGCTTGTCCGCTCGAACAGCAGAAGGAATGTATCTGATGTGCTGATATTTTATTTTCAAAGAACAATGCCTGCTCTATTTTTGGCGAGTATAGAAAACAGGCAAAAGAGAAATAATCCCTTTCACCTGTTTCCTCACTTAAAAGCTAAAACACACCCCTAATTTATAAATTTTTTAAAATATTTTTGATTTTTTCTACTGCACGATACACCGATCTTTGCACACATTGATAAGTACAGCCTTCTTCAAGTGCTATTTTATCAAAAGTTTTTTCTTCAAAATAATACTTGTTCAGCCTGCGTTTCTGCACCTCGGGTAATTTGCTTATTGCCATATGCAAATTTTCTGTAATCTGAACATTTTCAAAGTATTCTTCTAACGACCATTCCCTTGAATCTTTCTTTTTATGCAAAGTATGTTCATATACTTCGGAGTGTTCCAAATGTCTGTCGTACTCATTCATTTGGGAAACATCTTCAAGTTCAAATTTGTTAAAGCTTTCAAACACTTCCTGTGATATCTCTATCTTTTGAAATTTATTGTTTGAGTCAATAAAAGAAACATAGTATCTTTCATTTTCCTTATGTAATGTATATGGATTGTACTTATCTTTTCTTCTTTTCGGACGTCTGTCCATTAATTTTTCCTCCAATCAGTCTGATTTTTTAATTCAGGTCGATTGGGGGACTTCTGTTTCTACAAATCATAATTGCCCTTTCTGCTTTCAACGCAAAAGGGCAAAAAATAATGCCGACAGTTTATAGCATTAACAGCTATAACTTGTCGGCTTTTCGTAAGCTCGTTCCTACTGATTAAATCAGCGTTTCCGGCTGTAGGCTCGTACTAAGTTTTATATTTTGTTTTATGAATTCATATCAACCGCAACAAATGATTTGCATATCGGACATCTTGTTTCTGTATTATGTATCCCTAATTCCCCTCGCTCCAATACGCGTACTTGCGGTCTATTAAAATTTGACAGATTTAATATCATTAATTTTCTATTGCAACTCGGACATCTGATATCAAACTTAAACAAAGTTTTTTCTTTTACATTAACCACTATTATTTCTCCTTATGTTTGTGTACTTGATTGTACACATTTGTTCCAAAAGAAAATCCAAGTCAAACCACTTGGACTTTCTTTAGTTATAAGTACTTTTCAGTTATAAATTCAATGAGAATTTGCCAATCTTCACCGTTTGCACCACATCGTTTTGCTAATCTCAACGCTTTGTGTACATTTGTGTTTTCCCTTATGTATAAAAGCAAATCAGGAGCTAATGATAAATATGATTTTGATTCCGCCGCTAAATCATAAAATATTTCTTTTTCTTCTGGGGACAACAATAATTTATTCGCTATTATTTCTAATGTATCAATATTAGGGGCGGTTCTTAAACCATTCTCAATTTTTGAAAGATATTCAGGTGATATACCTATCATCTTTGAAAAAGTTCTAAGAGAAATACAGTTATCAAGTCTCTTTCTTTTTATAAATGTTCCAAATACTTCTTTCATTTTCGCATAAAGATCAAAAAATATATTTCATTAGAGGTGTTAATTTTTTAAGGCAATTAATAAATAAAAAACAAATTTTATTTCAAATATTACTAATACTTGATGATAGCGATAATTCATTATAAACTTAATTATTCAGTTATCTCCATTAATTTCAGAAAAAAATTCATCAAGAAATTCTCGCATATATTGATCACGTTTCTCAGCAATCTCAATTCCCGTTTTTGTATTCATTAAATTTTTCAATAATAATAACTTTTCATAAAAATGATTAATTGAGGTTGAACGTTTACATTTAATGCTATCATTATCCATCAATTTATTTCCTGGTGGAATTTGCGGATTATACATTGGTCTATTATTATTACCTCCAAAGGCAAATGTTCTAGCAATTCCTATCGCTCCCATAGCATCTAAACGATCTGCATCCTGAACGCATTTACCTTCAAGCGAATTCGGAATTAAGGAACCATTTTCACTAAATGATACTTCACTGATAATTTCACAAATCCAAATAATTTGTTTTTCAGGTATTTTACACCTTTTTAAAAACATAGTTGCTCTTTCTTTTTGTTTAAATGTATTTGGTGATAACTTTCTATCATCTACATCATGCAAAAGTGCCGCGAGTTGAACAATTATTAGATTGGCTTTTTCCACATTTGCAATTTTTGTTGCCATTTTAAAAACACGCATTGTATGGTAGTAATCATGTCCACCGAAATCATTTTCAAATATTTCTTTTACATAATTCATCGCATCTCTAATTAAAGGGTTATCCATAATTTCACCTGAAATCCATTCATATAAGTTAAAATTATATTACAATCTTCAATGGCTGTAAATAAACTATAATTCTTGAATCATTATATCAAAATTTTTGACATAAGTCTATAGGACTACCCCTTAATAGCATGTAAATCTAATTTAGTCTCCTTTTTAAATCAATATTACAAAATGTATATAGCACTATTGTATTTTGGATTCAACTTTAAATAATAGCAGGTTATACATCGAAAAACATGTCCTTTTCTTAAGTTAAGTTATATAAATCAGTTTGCTTGATAAATTATTATAAAAGAATTAACAAATAAAATTGATATGCGTTTAATAGTTATATATACCTATGAATAGATCTTATATATTTGGTTTATATAGTTAGCCGCTATGTTATAATTGTCATATCGACACAATGGACCAGATAGTATAATATTTCTTATGCCTTTTTCTATAATATTTGATAAATCACACACTTCTGATCTCTTTGGCATTACGGAATCGACTAAAGAGTTCATTATTTCAGATGCTATAAATATTTTCTCATTTGAAATAAGTAAATTACATTTTTTAATAATTTCATTTTGGCACTTGTACAACCATTCATAACCTGCAGATAAAGCTAAATCGCCTCTAGCTATCATTATATTGGGGGTTTCGTTAATCAATTCTGAGATATTATCAACTGCTTTTTTTGTTTCAATTTTTGAAATTATTATTGGACTATAGTCAGGAATTTTTCTTATCTTGCTTTTAAAATCTACAATATCCTCAACATTTTCAACAAATGAAAGTGCAATATGCGAAGGCTTTAATTTTTCTATCAGCTTAATGCTTGAATTAACTATAGCATCACAACTTTTATTACAAAAAAAGGATTCTGTATATAGAGCTTTTCCTATACCTATTTTTCCGCCATTCAAACTTGTGCAAGTTATAAAACTTTTTGATTTTGAATCCACACGAAGGAGTAAATCTCCATCACCTAGTATTACTCTTTCGCCTATCATAACTGATGATATCGGTATATTTGCAAATATCATTCCGTTATCAAGCTTATTTTTATCATTAGTTATAATAATTTTTTGATTTTTCTCTATTTTGATTTCATTTTGTTTTGATTTATACTGGATTCTTATTTTTTCTTGTGGGCAAGGAATATCTAATAGAAGATTAAAATATTCTCCCATATATGTATAGTATATTTCTTGTAATGTATGAATACTTTTAATGTATGTATTATTATCAAATCTAGTAGTATTACACCTAAACAAGTTTGAGTTGGATTTAATATAATTCTTTATCATTGTATTGTAGTCATCATAGGTATCCATAACTGATAAGGTAGGAATAATATTAATCACTATTTTCCCCTCCAAATAATTTCTCTTTAATGTACAAAACGCATTGTTCATTAGAAAAAAACACTTGTTTTTTATACTTTGCGGCCATTTCGGCTATATAAGTCATAATTTCATGACTGTAAATAACATCAAGTCCCTCATATTGATTCCAACCTGGAGACGTCTTTTCTATTTTTACACTGCAATTTATATTTTGCAAATATTTTGAAACAGCATTATTGATATATAATGGCCCCACCAAATAGCCTTCAGAATAATTATGTGTAATTTTTAATATATTATCAATTTCTTTAAATGTTAGATTTGGGAAAATAGGGCGCATAATAACATTAGTTGAAATACCTGCATCAGATAGTTTTTTCAGCGTATCTATCCTCATCTGCGGTGTAGGAGCATTTGGTTCTAATTCCCTATATTCATCGATTTTAATGATTGTAACACCAATGTTTAATATTTTTTTGTTTAACTTTAGCAATTTATTTATATTCTGTAAAAAAACAATGTCATCATCTTTAATAGACATTTTAGTAGCAAAACTTATATTTTTGTTTAATGTTGCCAATCTTAATAAAATTTCTTTCCATTGCGGATGTAATAAAAACTCTGTATCACAGGCAGGCTGAATTATATCAACATCTTTAGTCATTTCATATAATTGTCTATTTGATAATGAGTCTATTGATATATTCTTTCTAAAGTTATCACATTTAGTAAAACAATATATGCAATTATATGGGCAGGGTTTTGTATTAACTGTAGCAAACAATCTATTTCTAACCATATAAAACATCTCCTTAAAATTTCTTATAATATTTTTTTAACTTAATTTTTCCAATAAAACTCTAACAAACTCTATATCTTTTTCTTTTATAAAATCAATTTTTGTCAAAATACTTGATTTTAGAATAGTCGCCTTAGTTATATTAAATTTTATTAATAAATTAATTATTATTTGTAGTTCGCCAACTATATTACCCCCGTATAGCAATATATCCTCGCAATCGTCTATATATCCCCTTGATTTCAAAAACTCAATCCGTTTTAACATAAATTTCTTATTCTCCCACACTAAATGAAATGGTTGAATTCCAATATAATTATTTTCTCTATTTATAATCTTTTTTAAATATTCATATATTCCCAAATTGTAATATTCAATTACCTCTCCATCATGACCATAATTTAAAGGATTATATGGATTCCAATTTTTAAGATATGTATCTTTTAAATCATAACTTGACAAATAAAATTTTAATTCTTTTATCAAATAGTCTAAATCAAAATTGTAATGAATATGATTAAAGGGTCTAATTAAGTTAATAGTTTGTGTATCTCTAAAGTCATTATAATTCATAGCCTTAAACGCATTTGCAACATCTTCAAATTTATACTGCAAAAAATCATATTTACCATAATTGTTATTATCAGCAATATAAAAATCTTCGTTATCTTCATCGTAACCATAAATCAATGTCATATGAACAAATGGTGATTTTTTATAGTTTCTGCTCTCCCGAATATAAGATCTATCTAAAAGCAAAATAATATAAAAGTCATTATCTAAAAAATCAATTAAGGCTTCAATCAAAGATTCTTTAGTAAACATATGCAAAATATGTTCAGAAATTTTATAGTGTTGCAAAGTTGGAACTGTAGAAATAAAATTCACATGATCTTTATATACTAGCAATTCCTCTCCAGAAACAAATAAATTATTTTTTTTAACATAATATTGTACAAAATTTGAATACATCCAATTTTCAGAAAGTTCATTATCAGGAATAATCGAAAAAACAGAACCATATTCGGGATATGTAGACAATAAAGGCTCTCTCACAATAAGTTTTTTCATATTAATCTCCATTCTGCCGCTAAAGCGTCAGCACAAATAGGGATGAAAGAAAGCTGAACGGCGGCGATTTTTGTTGTATAATTGTTTTGAGGAGGAAGACACACTACAACGCACGGTAGGAGGAGTCGTAGATGTACTTCTTGCTGAAAACAATATATTAATCAGTGTTAGAATCATCTTTTCAAGCACAAATAAGTGTTGCCTTTGAGCACGTACGCTAAGAATTGTTTTAGCACCTGTTAAATTGTGTGATGATTCAGTCACTGTCTTCTTCCTCACATTTTTTTACATGGAGGAAGATTGTTTGAAAGTTATTTATCCAATTTGTTGTGGGATTGATGTCCACAAAACTTTTTTGGTTGGAACAATTATTTCCACCACAGACGGCGTACAACCTCACTATCAAAAGAAACGCTTTTCTACCTATAATTCGGATTTGAATCGTTTTGCTGATTGGCTTCACTCAAATAACTGCCTTGATGTTTGTATGGAATCTACGGGCAAGTATTGGGTTCCTGTATATAACATTCTTGAGGAACGGAAAATTCGGGTTACTATTGCCAATCCCAAATGGGTAAAAGCTGTAAAAGGAAACAAGGACGATACCAAGGATTCCAAATGGATTGGTGATTTATTTCGCTTAGGTCTTGTTCCCGGTAGCTTTATACCCACAAAGGACATTCGTATTCTTCGTGAATTTACCCGTTACAGTTACAAATTAACTTCAATGAAAAGCAGTGAGAAAAACCGTTTTCAAAACGCCTTTACAGTTTGCAATGTTGCTCTTGATTCTGTAGTTTCGGATATGTTCGGTAAATCTGCAACCGCCATTACAGATTACCTTATATCCGAGGACACCTTCAATCCGGAATACTGCGTTTCTCTTTTAAAACACTCTTTGAAAAAGAAATCTGAATCCGTGTTAGAATCTATTGAAGGTTATTCCATCACACAAGAGCAAAAGCTTCGTATTAGAATTGTACGTTCTCATCTCAACTACATTGAAAGCCTTATTTCGCAGATAGATTCGGCAATTGATGTTATGGTAGCAAAGCACGAAAGCCTTATTTCACTTCTTTGCACCATTCCGGGTGTTGACCGTAATTCTGCAATTACAATCATTTCTGAGATTGGCAATGATATGTCTCAATTCGGTTCCTCTAAACGCCTATGCTGTTGGGCGGGTTTAACACCTGGCAACAATGAATCTGCCGGCAAGAAAAAATCTGTTCGCATTACACGTGCAGGAGTTTATCTCAAACCTGCATTGGTGCAAGTTGCCCATGCAGCCGTGAAAGCTAAGGATAATTCTTACTATCGCTTAAAGTACGAGCAGATTTCAAAACGAAGAGGGAAAAAGCGTGCCATTATTGCCATTGCTCGAATGATTCTCACCGCTATTTACCAAATGATGTCTACAGGAGAGGTTTGGAACCATACCGACCTTTTTAAAGTAGATATGCCCGAAACACTCAAAGAAAAACAACTATCCAAAGCCGTCAAGCAAGCAACCAAATTCCTTGAGAAGCAAGGACTAACCGTCGCTTAATCTTTCAATTCGTCTTTTGATTTAAACTCTGCAAAAACCTTTTTTTGCAGGGTCTTTTCCTTATGCCTTTTGGGTAGTGAGTTGATTGTTTCTTTCACGCTATCTCCTCCGAATAAAATCAACTATAAATTTGATAAATAATTCATAAGTTCATTCATATCTTTAAATGAAGCCATTGTTAATTTATCTTCCCCAAACTCAATATCAAACTCATTCTCTAATTCTACAATAAAAGTTATATATTTAATTGAATCAAAGCCAATCAAATCAAGCGGTTCTGACATGTCGATAACCTTTGAATTCAAAATATTAACAGCTATATCAGTTATTTTTTTTCCTATTTCTGATTTATTATAATCAAAGTCACTATTTGCAATTTTTTTATAATAAATATTTAACATTTCTTTCCTGTTAACCTTACCACTATCAGTATAATATATTTTTTCAATTAGTACATACTTATGTGGAATCATATAGTCTGGAATCAGTTGCTTGAGCTCGTTGATTGTTTCATGTTCATCTATTTCATATTGCGCCATATAAAAAGCAATCAATTCATTATGTTCAAAATCAAAACAAACTACAGATATATCAATATTTTTTAATGAATTCAAACATTCTTCAACTTCTTCAAGTTCAACTCTATTTCCGTTTATCTTAATTTGAGAATCTTTTCTTCCAATAAAAATTAATTTATCATTTTCATCATAAAAGCCCAAGTCCCCTGTGATATAAACTCTTTCAAACGGTTTAAATGGTAAATAAACAAAACTTTTTTCAGTCTGTTTAATATTATCTAAGTAACCATCAGCTAATCCTAAACCACCTATGCATATCTCACCTTGTTGCCCTTTTGAAACAGGATTTAAATTATTATCCAATAAATAAAAGTTTGTATTATGTATTGGTAACCCAATATGAATTTCATGTGTATTTGTTAAATCTGCAATGCTAGACCATATCGTCGTTTCTGTAGGACCATACATATTATAAATATTACAGTCTTTAATTTTCTGCAATGAGCACAATAGTTCTACTGGGAATGGTTCTCCACCAATCATAATCGTTTTCAAGTTTTTAAGACAGTTAAGTTCACTATCAATCAACTTTAGCAAACGTAATCTTGATGGTGTACTTTGTAACATTGTTACTTTTTTATCCAATAATAATTTCACCGATTTCCTAGGGTTTTCCATTTGTTCTTTTGTTGCTAAAACTACCGTCATACCACAATACAAAGGCAAAACTGCTTCTAAGAAAAAAATATCGAAAGTAAAATTTGTAAATGAAGCAATAATATCATTCTCAGCAAATTTTATAATTCTAGGGATACTTACAATAAAATTTATTAATCCCTTTCTTGTTACTTCCACTGCCTTCGGATTCCCTGTAGTTCCCGAGGTATATAATATATATGCTAACTCACTATCAAATGATAATTTTATATTATCGCTTTCTATATTACATTTATCTAAGTAGATTATATTCCTATCACCAAAGTCATAATTTACAGAAGATAGTGTAACGACAGTTTGGATATTTGCACTATTTAATGCATAATTAATTCTATTTTTAGGTTGACCCTCTATATCAATTGGTAAATAAACAATACCACAATCTAAACATGCTATCACTGACGCAATTAAATATACCGATCTTGGAACAGCTATGGCAACTAAGTTGTTTTGGTCAAATATACTATTGCTAGAGAATTTGTCTTCTATTGCTTTTACTTTTTTCTTCAATCCATCAGAATAAAACATCTCATTATTAAAAATCAAACAGCCATTTAAGTCATTATAAAAATCCAAAATAATCAACCTCGAATTTCAATTTCCTGAGCTTTTATAGTGTTTTAAACTCACTCGCCAAAACAAATAAGCTAATAAATACACTGTTAATCCCACTATTGGTGTAATATAAATATAAATTTCAGGATAGGCAATCATATCACTTTTGTGTAAAAAAAATTGTGAAGGGAAATAATTAACAAACGCAAATGGAATAATGTAAATTAATATTACTTGTATTATTTTTGGGAAGACACTTATTGGATATACAGCAAAACTCCTAATATTCCAATAAAACACATCACGAATATTGCCTGTTTTAATAAAAAAGAAACTTAATGATGCAATAATTAAGAAAATAGATCCCTGTATCAAAACTCCACCAAAAATAGTAAAAGCAAAGTATATAATATTTAAAGTGCTCCATTCTACATTAACGTTATTTGCAGATAGGACAAACAATAATACACCTAAACCACCATGTCCTATTGCCGCAAACCAATCTGAATTGCTTGCCAAAATCTGAAACAAAACACCTCTAGGTCTTAAAAGAAATCTATCAAAACGGCCATCATTCACTATCCATTCAAAATCTCTTAAGCCAGTAAAGAGTATAATCAAGATGCTATATGTCAAAAATATAAAACTAAACAAAAACATCAATTCCTTTATATTCCACCCGTTAATATCATTAAATGTAATAAGCGTAAAATAAACTACAGCTATTGTCCCAGCTTCACGTAAAAAGACCGAAAAAGAACGCAATATAGCATCTAACTTATATTGAAACCATGCATTAATAGTTATCTTTGAATAAAACAACATCATATGTACAGTATTAACTCTATTCTTTTTCATATCTTATCCCCCTTGAACAACAAGCCTCTTTTTTCCAAATTCCCACATAATTCTGCTTAATGAATATAAAATTATTATCCATATTACTTGGCGGACATAGCAACCCATTATTTCATAAAGAGAAATTGTTCCTAAATAGATTTCTATTGGTATAAAATATATCGAATCAAAAGGGGTATAGTTTATTATTTGTAATACAGATTCTGGCATAAACCATAAAGGCAATAGTGAGCCTGATAAAACGCCAATAATAACATTCTTGATTGTCGAAATGCTCCACACATTAATAATCCAAAATGATGACATTTGGACAATAGAACTTATTAACCATAAAATTATAAAGCCTAAAATAATGCTTAATAAAAATAATAAAGAATTGATCAAACCTGAAGGTGGAAGTATTCCTATAAAAATTGATGTAATTAATACAGTAGGCAAGAAAAAAACTATAAGATTAAACAAGATTTCGCCAAGATTTGTAGCTAATATTGATATTCTATAATCTACTGGTTTTAAAAACTCGTTACATATTGTGCCGTCATTTATTTTTTGCTGGATTGCAAAATCATTTACACTAAATGCCTTCGATAACCCTTGGGATAATACAAAATTAGTAACTACCATACTATAAGTAATATCATTAATATTTTGGTTTGTTCCATAAAGTACTTTCCATATTGCGCATGATATAAATATTTGTAAACATGTACTTAATATTCCAAGCAAGCATTCTACTCTATATGTGCACTTATTTAAAAATGCAATCTTTATATACGCAAAATAAACACTCATTATAATTTGATCTCGCCTTCGTAAATTTGTCTAACTATTCTCTCAATATTCATATTTTCTACAGTTAAATCAACAATATCATATTTTGATAAATTATTAATAACCGATTTTACTGACACCTTATGTGGATTAAACACAAACTCCTTACTATGACCTTCCAAGTCATTTATCAAAACATCAGAAATCTCATCTATAGTATAATCCTGCATAAATTCAACAACCAACTTTTTTTCATATGCATATGCATCAACTAAGCCATTAATAGAACCATCGTAAATTTTGTGACCTTTATCAATCAATATTAAGCGTTCACAAGTTTGTTCAATATCTTGCATATCATGAGTCGTAAATATTATTGTTACTCCCTGCTCTTTGTTTAGATACCTAATAAAGGAACGTATTTTTTCTTTTGCCACAACATCAAGTCCGATTGTTGGTTCATCAAAAAACACAATCCTAGGAGAATGTAATAATGATGCTGCAATATCAGCTCTCATTCTTTGCCCTAATGAAAGTTGCCTAACTGGTTGGTTTATAAAAGAAGACATATCTAATAAATCAACAAATTTTTCAAAATTTTGTTTGTAAACAGAATCTGAAATACTGTAAATTCGTCTCAATAGTTCAAAACTATCTACTACGGGCAAGTCCCAAGACAATTGCGATTTTTGTCCAAAAACGACGCCTATGTTAGATACATATTTTTTTCTATCTTTATATGGGATAAACCCCGCAATTTCGATATTTCCTTCATCTGGATATATAATTCCTGATAACATTTTTATTGTAGTGGACTTTCCTGCACCATTAGCGCCAACAAAGCCTACCGCTTCACCTTGCAGTATGTTGAAACTAATTCCATCTACTGCTTTTTTATATTCATACTTTGGGAAAAAGAGATTTGCTATTCTTCCCGGTAATCCATTTGCTCTTTTACTTACTTTAAATGTCTTTTTTAAATTCTCTACTCTTATAATCGGCTCAATCAATTAAATTCACTCCATTTAATTTTGTTGAATGAAGATATGACATTATCAAACGATTAATGATAGTTTCGTTTTCAATCACTATTTCTAAATTCTTAATAATACGTTCGGAGGTTCGTATAGTAATAAGTTTGCTCTGTTTTAAAAGTAACATAGAGATTATTTCAAGTGTCGCAATTGATTTACTCGTCAAGTCAACAATTTCTAATACAATATCATTATTGCAATAATCTAAATAATTTTCTAAATATTGCTTAAAAAAAGAATGTCTTTTTATGGCAGTATAAAACTGATAATAGATTTTGCCAAAATTAATAGAATCAATAGTATTTATATCTTCTTTAAAACACTTGAGTGCATTCACACCTAAAATTCCAACATTATCTAGTCCACTATAATATTGATTAAAACTCAATTTCAGAGCAGTATACAATAAATTCTCAGGATTCTTTAATGACAAAATATTTTCTACATAAGCCCAATTGTTTTTTATTGGAGTACCACTATAAATCGTTCCATCATATTCATTCTTTGAATTTCTCGCCTTTACAAAGTCTTCTTTTTTTACAGCCCCTTTAAAAAACCATGGTGCATACCAATCGACGACATACACATCATCTGTTAAAGAATCATAGCCACACATAATTAGAGTATGTATAGCGTGATTTTTCATATAGTTAGAAGCATATTTTAAATAATATGTATCCACACCAACAATGATTGGTTTCTTGTTTTTTACAATAAAATTTATATTAGCTCTAAAAACATCTTCAGCACTTATAATATCATCATAGTATATTCTTTTGACAAAGTTTGAATATTCTGGCAACAATCCACGAATATTTTTATGTTGCAGAAATTCTTTATCTTTATAGATAAGTGACATTGAAGCGTTTATATATGACCACGGATTACTTATTCCCATCGCTTTAAGCAATAATCTTAAGCAATTTTGGTAACAGAAAGATTCATACCCCTCATAATAGTCTAAATCATTATAGAAAAAATCATGAACATAATTTTGCATTTTGAACTATCCTAACTATATCTGATAATTTACCCGAAGTTCGTATTTCTGATAAATATGAATCTAACTGTATATCAAATCCTTCCTCAATTTGAATAATAAAATCAACCATTCCTAAAGAATCAAAACCGACTTCTCTGGAAATTTCCGAATTTATATCAACATCGTTTTCTGAATCAATGTTAGAAATTTTTTTATAAATATCAATTAATTTTACTTCAATTTCACTCATATCAAAATTGCTCCTTATTTTATATATTCTTTAATAATTAAAGGCCATTGATTATCATCCCACCCATATTGCGCAATAAAAGCAAGTACCCATCTTTCTATACCAAAGCCAGCACAACCAGTAACTGGTGTTTCTATGTTTTTTATCTTAATATTAAATGGTTGGGTGAATGCAGTTCCATGAATATTAAAAGATGCTACCGCAATGCTCTTTTTAGAACTGTATTTCAATAATAACTCATATTTGCTGCCTTCTTGCAATTGAATTTTTTTGAATTTTTGCATTTTAGGCATTACAAAAGGGTCATTAGCTGTGGTAACACAAAAATTTAGACCTACTTTTTTTAAAAATTCAATTACTATGTCAAGCAATTTCTTTCTATTTTCATTTACAAAATTTTCATTTCCCAAAAAAACTACCTCACGCACATGATAATCTTTCAATCTTCCAAAATCTTGCCAGTTAAATCTACCTTCATTACGAAAGACAGCTTGATTAAATGTATATATAGTTGATTCTTCAAATGTTTCATTTTTATGGCTACAATATGTATGAAAACAAGCAGCTGGTGACAGTGAATCTCTTGGTTCTGATATTAAAGATTTTAATTCACAAGAGTTTGAGGCATGTAATTTTTCAAGTTGAGAAAAGTCTTCAATAGCATTACAACAAAATATACTATACTGAGGGGAAGTCTTTAAATATCCTGTTTTCCTATACTCTTCAACGGGTAACATTGTAGGGTAATGCTCGATTTTAGCCCCAATTTGTAGAGCCATGTCCTCAAGGTTTTGATCAAAGAAGTCAAATAATATTGCAGCTTTTTCATGTAAAGATATGCTACCATCGGATAAAGCTACAATGTTTTTATTATCAATGACTTCATCGCAATAATCTCGTTTGTTTTCATTTTCTGTTTTATATAGCGTATAATTTACCTCTGGTCTACTAACAAATTTTTTAATTGCATTTTCAGTATTACGTTGAACCAAAGGAACATCTGAATCTTCATTTAATTTTAACTCTAGGGAATCGCCTAAAATTTTATAACTTTGAATATCCAGAGAAACAAAAGGAATGCATTTTTTGAATTCATCAATATTCAACCCATGAGGAAGATTAATTCTAATTATATTTGTCATTCTGTTATCCCCTTAATAAATCATATCTTTCCCAAAAACGCGTAAATTTACCTTTTGAAATAATTTGTTGTTTAGTAATTCCATATTTACTCACAAAGTCATCTATACAATCATTATCTTTACATTCGAATTCTATTTCGTAATCCTCGGCACCTAAATATCTATTGAAATCTAAGCAAATCTTAACATTTGGAAATAGCGTATATGTTTTTCTCAACGTACGCAACTCACCTATACAATACAAATCTGATAAATTACAACCACAAATATCAGCAAGTTCACTTCCCATAATTTTATTAGGCAACTCTTGCAGATAAGTTTCATACTCAATTTTTTGCGACAAGGATCCTTTTATTTTCATCGGTACTTTAACTTGTAATCTATAACATTCATCTGAACTTCTTACTCGCACAGTGATATTCTTTTCTTTTAATATTTCATTACTATCAAGAAAGTAATAATTTATTTGCTCATATTTTTTAATCCAATCAAAATCACTATCAATTCTGTAATATAAATTTTTGTCAATCATAAATTTATATTCGCTTTCTATTTCCTTAAACTTCAAATTGAACATATTTTATCTCACATACTATCTAATATGGTTAAAAGCAGCATCATAGAATGATTCAGTACGTTTTACTATTCTATTTTGTCCTTCAATTTTCACTTCAAATAGATAGGATTTGTCAACTGGTTCTAAAAGCTTCAATAGTTTTTGTAGTAGTTCATCTTCCGGATAAAACTGTGCAAGCATATAAAATGTGTAGTAACATTTATGATCTATTTCTAATTGTTTAACAAGGGTAGCCCATTTTTCAATATTAAAAACATCTTTATATTTACGAATCACATTCATTATGTCAACTAATTTATATAAAACTACATCTCGCTTACCATCTGTCCATAAACTATTTGTCCCTTCTCTAAAGAAATGGATACACAAAAATGCTAAATTTGTTTCAAAAGGCAATCCTATAACTGAATACTCGTCATTTTTATATTCAGTTAATTCCATATTGAAAATCTTTTGAGTAATTTCATTTTCCTTTGTATCGAATATAAAATTAATATCTATTTCATTAATTCCATTATCTATTGCTTTTACATATGGCACTAAATCATGGTAATTCATTCGTTGAATTAACTTTTGCTTTTTGGATGCCTCAACAAGCTTACCTTCCGGCAAAAAACTTTGTATGTAACCAAACTTACGTAAAATCTCATCAAGCTTCGAAAGTTCTAATTCAGGTACTAACAAATCAATATCATTTGACCGGCGAATACCCATTTGATAATTATCAATATTGAATATTAAACCCTTTAATCCAGCATATCGTAAATTTTCTTTACGAAATTCAGCTAGAATTGGTTTTATGATTTCATATTTTTTTATAGTTTGTTGCCTTTGCGCAACAATTAAAAGTTCAATTGCTTTTCTCAATTCTCGGGGAATTTTTTTTTGCTGGTCTTTTGTTAAACCTAATAAAAAATATCCAGCTAACCGATGATTGAATAACTGCCCCGCAATTTCACACCAATCAAGCTTGGTTTCTAACAAATCATAAATTTGTTCAATTTCATATTGTGTTTTCATGTTCAATGAAGCTATTAGAATTAATCTATACTCATTTTTCATTTTTGTGACCATACCTTTCCGCTTTGCTACAAGGCGCAAAAATAAATGAAAGCACCTTGTAGTAAAGCAACGTAAAATTTGATACAAGGTTCTTGATAAAGCGGACACGCTACAGAGCACATAGAGGAGAGTAGGCTATGCGAATACCAAACTGAATTTATATGTGTGTCGTATGCTCTTTCAAGTAAAAATAATTAGAGCATAGAGTCCAGTAAACTAATCTTTGGAGAGACGGACTACTCAATCTTTCAGTGAGCGTTCAGTCCCTGTTTGCTTCCTCAGAAAAATTTTTTAAAGATGTATTATGTTAAAAATCGTTTATCATATTCTTTTAACTGTAAATTACACAAATGGTTCATCATCAAATTAAATCCTGGAGAATACACAAAAGGTAAAATTATTTAAACAGCCTTCAAAGATTTTGTTTATTAACACGTCTTAAAAGCTAACATCTATTTGGGATTTTGATGAGCTTTAATTGATCAAAAAAGACTCCACGCACTTTGTTAAAATTTACTCTTTTATTATTTTTTTTACAGCTGATAACTGATTATTTAGAATTTCATCTAAAACAAAAACATTTAATTTTTCACGTTGAATTACATCATAATATTTCTGCCTAATAGTTTTTAAACTATCTTCATTTTCGTAATACGCCACTTTTTTATTTCTACTTTTGATTCTGCTAACAGCCTTACTAGGTTCAATATCCAGAAAAAAAATATAATCTGGTTTAGGCAACAAACTATATATCTCAAAAAATATATTCATATCAACATTTGTCGTCGCTTCAGCATATACCTTTGCAGATAAACAATATCTATCTATAACTACATTCTTACCCTCCTCTATCATTAACTCAACCATCTTCCCCGTTTCATAAAAATCCATAAGCCATGCAATATTTAAAAATCTAGGTGAAAAACTATCATTGTTTTTTTCTATTTCACGACATTCTCTCGTAAAATTCATTTGACCTACACCAGACATTGGATAGAAATTTTTTCTTTGAAATTCTTTTGCAATCATATTGACTAAGGTAGATTTTCCAGAGCCATCTATTCCTTCAATTGCAATCAGACTGCCTCTCTTCATAATTAATATCTTTCCTTTCAACCACATAAATACCATGAATAAAATCAATCAATGCTATAACATGTAGCATCACAATCCATCATAATATATACTGTTTTTTTGAATATTACACTTATTTTTTGGTGCTTTTCAATAATCTCCTACAATGCAAATTAAGATAATGGACACGATAGCCAAACGTGTCTTTTCCTTTTCAATGCCGAAGCCTGTCAAAATAGAAAGGAACGGTTTGACCTATTAACCTTTGAACTAATGCGTTCGTTAAGGAGTCAGTCAGCCGCCTTTCTCATTCACAGCATTCAATTTACGCAGGTTGTTACGTAGGCGCTACGATTCATTTTCTAAAAAGCAAAAAGGATCTTTTCCGTTTATATCTCCTTTCAAAAAGGCTCTATACCTACAACCACCTCTGCATTTATCATAATTCTTACATTCATTACATTCTTTATTTCCCCCTAAATTTCTAAAAACACTTAACTTATCACTATTATTCCAAATTTCTTTTAGTGTATTGTCCCTAATATTACCTGCTATAAATTCTTCTGGAAAATGAGAACAAGCTCTAACATTTCCTAGTGCATCAACGCATATGCTTTCTTTGCCTGCAAAACAACCAAAACCTAATTCTTTAATATATGAATATTCCTCAGCGCAATATACGCTTAAAGGGGCTTTGATTTTTATTATATCTTTGTATTTTTCCTTTAGCTTTTCAATATGTTCTAAAACATATAAGTATTCTTCCCTTTGTAGTATTACTAAATTCTTATTATCGAGAGCTCTCCCATCTTCTCTAACACAATTAAATTTTACGCTATTGCACCCACAATCAATGCCCAATTTTATGACTTTCTCTATATCATTAATATTTGTCTTCATTAATGTCATTTTTATGCAATAATTATATTTATAAAATTTCTTAAGTACTTTTAATCCATTAACTGCCTTTTCAAATGAACCTTTGCCTCTAATTGCATCATTGTTGCTTTCATCACCATCAACGCTAACAGTAATAGTCTTTAACTCACATTCATTTAATTCTCTAACTATTTCTTCATCAAAGCATAATCCATTTGTAGAGACTGACACTTCTATGCCATTTCGTCTACATTCATTAACAAACGGAAAGAAATCATTGCAACAGAGAGGCTCTCCTCCAGCAATAGAAACTCTTCCTACTCCTAATTCTTTCATTTGTTTAACTAATATAATTTTTTCATCTAGAGTAAGCTCTTGACTATTTTTGTTTCCTGATTTTGAAAAACAATGTTTGCATCTTAAATTACAAGCATATGTTATGTCATAAAATATTCTTAACGGGGAAACCAATTTACTCTCATCTGTTTCCGTGTTTTTTACATCAGCATTAATATTTATAATTTCAACTTCTAACAACTCCAAAATCATCTCTAATATATCCTTAATTTCAATATTATTATGTATTTCTAAAAATTTTTCTATACTCAAGTTATTTGAAAGTATCATTAAAAGATCAAAGAATAATTTATCAATGCTATAGTTTTCCTTATTTAAATTATCCTTAATTATTCCTCCAAAAAACTCAGAATTCACACTAAACCTTTTACTCATATACATTCCTCCTTTTTATAAATTCCTCCACAGATAAACTGTGGAGGAAACATAATATATAAATTTGTGTGCAAAAGTTTAATTAATAACTAATTTCTGATTAATTTAACATTACATATGTAATTCGCTAAGTTTTTTTATTCTACGCATAATTTTCCCTCCTTTCCATTAACGACACACAAATTATATACTATTCATAGCGATGTATTATACAGTTTTCACAAGTAATATTTCTATAATTAAACAATCTAAAGTTCTCTTTTATACTATCAAATTGATGTTTTAAAACATTACCAAATAATAAACTTCCTTCAGAAAAAGCACATGGATATACATTACCTGTAGAATCAATGTAAATAGACTGTCTTCCTAATGTACATATATTTGAACCATGACCTAAATATTTTTCAATTGGCAATTCAACATCTAAAGTCATATTTTGCGAATAATCACGAATCTCTTCTAAAATATTAATAAATTCACTAAATTCTGGGATAATATCAACGCAACGTTTACCTCGCCCAAAAGCATTAATTGAGTTTATTTTCAATCTAGGTATTTTTTTAGATTCACAATAATCTACAAGTTCCTTCAAATCTGTTATATTATTAGTAGAGATAGTACTTCTAATACTTAGATTTTTTCTTATATCCTGAAATTTAACTAATTTATCGATATTATTTAAAACGTCACTTAAATCTATTCCTTTTCTAACTTTTTTCATGTGTTGTGAATTCAAGGAATCCAAACTAATCGTTATCTTTACATTTCTATTTTTTATACATTCAATAATTTCATCATCCAATATTGTGCCGTTAGTAGTGATTGAAATATTTATGTCTTTTTCAACTTCACTAATAATTTTAGTAAGATTTCGTAAAAATGGTTCGCCTCCTCCGATTGATAGTTGTTTTATTCCTAATCCAAATAAGCTATTAATCAAAAAGATTATTTCCTCATCTGTCATCTCTTGTTTCGTTATAGAGTTAGAATTTGTAAAGCAATAAACACAATTCGCATTACACAAATTAGTAATATCCAAAAATACTTTTTTTATTTCCATATATTCACTGACTCCTTTTTACGCTAAACTGTTTATAATATCCAACTCATCCATAAGCACTTCCTCAGACAAGTTACATCCCCTAAAAATCCCCAGTTCAATACAATTATTTACCAAACAATATATAACACCTAAACACATTTCTGCCTTGTGTTCACTAATTCCCTTAAAAATAAGTAGGTTATTATAAACAGTTTCATATGAAAAGACATTTTTGATGTTACCTAAAAAAACATTATTTATTGTTAAAATACTATCATAGATATACTTTGACATCATATTCGGAAATCTATGTAGTTTAGGAGTGCTATTTATTATGCAAGCTATTTCATTATACGTTAAATTGTTGTATTCTTTATTACCTATTCTTTCAATTAACAATTTGACATTTTTGATAACTTCAGATGATTTTTGTGACTGATTCATAATAGTCACCCACAAAAGATAAAGCATTTGTTGTTCAGATAATTTTTCTATTAAATTTTCCATAGTCTATTTATGTTCACCTCTTCTTTTTTCAAAACAGCCTCCATTAAATTGACATTCTCATTTATACAAACGGATAATAATACTATAAAAACATCTGCCAATTCACTCTCAACTGATTCATATTCCTTTATTCTTTCATAATCAATTGCAATGCGTTTCTCTGATTTCCTCAAAGCTTTTGCCAATTCACCTACTTCTTCTATTAACATAAGCATTTTATCCGAGGTTTTCTCATTATTAAAACCTCTAATTGAGAAAATACTTGCAAAATAGTCCTGCAAGTCAATTAGACTACTATTTTGGGTAAGTTTTTCAAACATCTCTTTTTGTAAATCCATTATATTTTTCTCCTTTTTAATATAAATTATTAAAATTAAAACAGATTCTATTATTTCATAGCTATTATACCATAATTCAAAAGAATACGCAATTATAACTTAAGTAATAATGTATAATAGCTATTATACCATAATTCAAAAGAATACGCAATTATAACTTAAGTAATAATGTATACATTGCTTCAAATAATAAGTTATAGCTATTATACTTAACTTAGGTGATAATAATGTTAGATTACAAAGCTATTGGTCGTAGAATTGCATTTTATAGAAAAAGAGAATTATACACGCAAGCAATTTTAGCAGAAAAATTAGACATTTCAGAAAGTTATGTAAGCCAAGTTGAATGTGGAAAGGTAAAAATTTCATTATATCGTTTGAATCAAATTGCTGAAATATTAGATATTAATTTAGCTTTACTTGTATCCGATTCAAGTGATATAAACGATAATTATGGAAAGTCAGAATTTTTGGAAGTGATCAATAATTGGTCACCACAACAAAAAAGTTTTTTATTAAATCTACTTAAATGCGCAAATGAGCAATTTGATTCTTTAGATCTTAATATGTAGTTGATTATTATTGATCACTTCGTTTTTAGCCACAAAGCCAATGTAAAAATCTCACAAAATACATGTACATAATACGACCTCCTTCTTGCTGCTTTTTATAAAGCAAAAAGTGTCGAATTTACATATATATTGGAGTTATTGGTATAAAAATAGGAGTTATGTGAGGTTATAGCCTATGATTGCTGCTATATGTGATGATGATGAAATTTTCAGAAAAGAAATAAAAACTTTTCTTATTAACTACAAAACAGAGCATAGATTGCATATCGATATTTTCGAATTTGAGGATGGTAACTCTCTGTTAAATTGCAAAGAATTATTTGATATTGTCTTTTTAGATTATCAAATGCCAAATTTAAATGGAATGGAAACTGCACGCATTTTAAGATCTCGTAAAAATATATGCAGCATCATATTCATAACAAGTTTTCCTGAATTTATGATTGAAGCCTTTGAGGTAAATACATATCGATTTTTAATTAAGCCTTTAGATACTATAAAATTATCTAAAGATATTGACTGTTTTGTTAAATATAAGAAAATGTTTTCACCTATTGTAGTAAATGTGTATGGGGAACAAATAGTTATTAGTTCTGAAGATATTATTTATTTAGAGGGTTCTGGAAAATACTGTAACATAAGAACTATTAATAATACTGTCCAAAGTTCAAAAACGTTAGCTGGTGTGTTGAAATTACTTCCACAGCATTGTTTTTTTAGAACCCATAAATCTTACGCAATAAATCTCTACTGCATAGTATCAATTCAGGATGACTTTATTACGCTCAATAATGGAGAAAAAGCAAAAATAAGCAGAAATAGGATGAGTGACTTTAAAAAAGCATACAAAGATTTTATTAAGCATTTTAATACAAGGGTATAATTATGTTTGTGTTTACTATTATTGAAACAATTATGTATTACATGTGTATGTGTATAACATTACACAATGTAAAGGACTATATTTTTAGAGGGAATTTGCGACTTATAATTGCTCCAGTGTTGTATTCTATCCTTATGGTGTTAAACTATCTAGTCGCCAAAGATGCTACCAATTTTATATCTTTTTTTATAATACTTTTATTTTTACTGTCATCTAAATTCATTTTTAAGAATTCCAAGTTTTCAACAATAGTAATTATTTTTTTGCTTTTATATTCAATAGATATAATTGTTACATCCACTATCACTTTTATTTTGAGTCAGTCTGGGAGCTACACATTTAAGGCGATACTTGGTTTTATACTTAATATATTTTTTACTGTTGGCTTTATTATTATAATAAAATTAAAGCATTCTGAAATTCAACAATGCCTTGATCTAATATCTAAAAAAGTAAAAATCTTAACTTTCCTTTCTCTAATTACAAGTGCTTTTTTATTAACGATAATTTCAGAAGCTTCCAATTTCACCAACATATATAAATGGAATACTATTTTAAAAATTATAATATCAGTATTTATTATAATAGTAGGTGCTGCATTTCCTATTTTAAACATTAATTCATATACTAAAAACTATTATATGAAACAATCTGAAAATTTAGAGAATCAATTCAAAGTTCAAGCTGATTATTATGCATCTTTAGCAAAATCAAATTTTGAATTAAGACAATTCCGCCATGATTATAATAATATGAAGATTGGAATTTCTGAATTAATTAAAGAAGGCAAAAATAAAGATGCCTTGAATATGTTGGATTATTGCGACAACCAGTTACTCTCAGCAATAAGTATATGTAAATTTGATACAGGAAATAATATTGTTGATGCATTATTGACAGATAAGCAGGCGAAAGCTAACGCTTATAATACTCAATTATTTTTTAAAGGAGCTATTTCAAATAAAATTAATCCTACTGATTTATGTGTGATTTTTGGCAATGCTTTAGATAATGCTATAGAAGCATGTGAAAAAATTAAATCATATGAGAGTAAAGCAATCCAAATCAATTGCGAGTGTACTGGAGGTTTTATGTTTCTCACTATAAAAAATCCCGTGAGCAAAGATATTTTTATACATAACAACACTATTCTCACTTCTAAGGAAGATAAAAAATCGCACGGATTTGGATTGCTGTCTATAAATCGAGTTACAAAAAAATATGATGGAAATCTAAGTTTGTCTTGTATAAATAAGGAATTTACAATAAGCATCGACTTATGCTTATTGTAACTATTTGTGCAAATTGATTTATATCAGAGGATTATTTTAACTCTGAACAGTAAGCTACTTTTACCCCCATGTTCACGGTATCTCTGCTTGGTTTCGATTAGTCCAACTTTTTTTAAATCTTTAATAGCTCTTCTTACTGTGGCAGGCGACTGCTTTATGTCGCCTGCTATTGTATTTACTGAGGGCCAGCATTCACAGTTTTTGTTTGCTCGGTCGTGGAGGTAGGTATATACGGCTACGGCTCTGTGAGGTAAGTCCATTTGATACAGAAAAATTAATCTACTCATTGCTGTTATCCCCCTGTGGTGGTCGCTCGGTTCTGACGACTACTTTTCTTTGCTTGTCTGCGTTATGTTCAAGACTTGAATTTTCGGGTTCTTTTGTTGGCTCATCTTGCTGTGCTGATGTTGGTTCATCCGCATCAACAATATCTTCACACTCAGTCTGTTCTGCATTTGGTGAGGTTTTAAGATTTTCATTTTTCTTCTTTTTTTCACCGCTTGCTTCATCAAAATCCGAATCAGTAACAGTCTGTTCAAGATAGTGAGGGCAGTATGTTTGGATTATGTTGTTGAACAACTCCGAACGGTTGGCATAGTGAACCTCACGGTTGCCGCTTTCTGCTATCTGATATTGTTCTTCAAATTCAATGCCCCACTTAAAGAACAGTTTTAGCTTGACTTTCATCGGGTAAAAGCCTGTTTTCATAACAACAAATGTACCTTTTGGTAGTGCCTTTAACTCGTCAGGTGTCATCAACGGTCGTTCTATCATCTGCAAGGACTGTGACGGATCGTTCTTACTTTTACTCACAGAGCCACTCATCACAGTTCTACTGCCAAGTGATTTTGACAACACTTCAGCACTTGTGCTGTTGGGAGCAAAGCCACCGAAGATTGTCAGCTGTGTGTTATCTATGATTACATCAGCACCTTCTTTTCCGTAGTTCTGCTCAAGCTGTGCAAAGGATTGGATAACTGGTACTATCTGCAACCGCCTTGAACGCGAGGCAGAGAACATCATTTCTGCTGATTCAATCTTAGGCAGAGTGCCGAATTCATCGCAAAAGAAAACACAACGGTTTTTAAGTTTACCACCGTTTTCATCAGCAACTGCAAGTATTTCCCTGTAAAGCTGTTGGATAATTAGCGACACCATAAAGAATGTATTGGGATTTTCCTCCGGCATAACAATGAAGATTGCACTTTTCTCCTTGCAAAATCTCTCTGCATCTATTTCTGTATCAAAACACAAAATCTGCTCTAACTCGCTGTCAAGAAAAGCATTAAGCCTTGAAAGTGCCGTACTCATAACAGATGCCATACTCTGCTCAGATGTGTTAAGAGCCGCACCGGCAAACCATTTAGCCTTGTGATTTTCGGGGAGTAAATCCATAAGCTGTTGAAACTGATTTTTCCCTTTCTGTCCTGACGGAGCAAGTAACTCCTGAATGATTTTATAAGCTGAAACAATGTGCCTTTCTTCGGGCTTGCAAAACTCTGCAACTAAAAGAATAGTTGCAGTCAGCAATCCTTCGGCGGAATCATAGAAGTATGAGTTTTCACCGAAAGATGCACCGTCCATTCCGTTTGATATAATCGTCTTTGCAATGATTTTTGCATACTTTTCAGCTTTTGCCTTGTAGGAAAGACAGTCAGGTCTTTCCTTGTATAAATCAAAATATTTATTCACAAGGTGCAGAAGATTATTTCCGTGTGAGCGTGTTGGATTACGCAGGTCTATAACCGAAACATTGTAACCGTAATACTTTTCTGCAATTGTTCCGTAATTGCGAACTACATCGCCTTTAGTGTCCGTTGATAAGAATGACATACCTGTAGCACAAGCATACTCAATGCAGGGATAGAGCCAGTAGGCAGTTTTACCCACACCTGCCGCACCAATCATAAGTGCGTGAACATCTCCTGTTTCAACCATTGCTGTGGTTGTTTTCCCTTTGCTCTTGCAACCTACAACTATGCCTTGTTCCGTAGGTCGACTGTCGGGATTTGTTCTCCATTCAGTCGGCTGATAAACAACTTGCTTGTAGGTGTTTCGTATCTCTTTCTTGGTCGCCCACCGAGCTGTGCCGTGCTGTCCTTGTCCGACTGTTTTATTCTTTATTCGGTTAAGTGAATAGTAATTGCCGACCGTAGAAATGATTATGAACAAAGCAAACATTGAGCCTGTCACGATTATCAAAGTTACAATGCCTGATGGCATATTCGTTCATCTCCTTTTTCTGAAAAAGTTAAATCCTCGTTCCAGTCTTTGAGGTTGGGAACGAGGATTTCATTTTGAATATTCATCTTGTTTAGTTTGTTGGCTATCCGTTTGTTTGCTGTCTGTCCTGCCTCGTCATTGTCAAAGCAGAGAAACACATTTTTGATGTTTGGATTATCTTTAAGACATTGAAAAAGCACCCTGTCCGATACGGAACAGGATGCCGCATAGCTATGATTTTTCCAGCGGCAAGCTGCCACCGCCAATTCGCGCTCAAGTGTTTTATTATATTTCAACTCATTTTCACGCGTCAAAACTTTCTGTAAATCTTTTGCTTTTTGCATTGAAATGTAGGAAAGCATATCAATCGGTGCTTCGAATAAAAATATCTTGTCGCTTGTGCCGTTAAAGTGAAAGCTGTACTCGGGCTGACTGCCTGCAACATTTCCTTTATACGGATTACTCGTCACCGTTCCTCTCTTATGTGCGTGACGAGGCTTACCGCTTGAATCGTAGCCGACAAAGACAGCGTTGTGAAAGTCTGACGATTCATAAATCATTTTCCGCCGCACGAACTCATACAAAACATCTTTATCAATACCACGAGTCAACAGCAGATAAGAAAAAACTCGGCTCATTCTGTCATTCCTTGGTGGCAATTTAAAGGGTTTATGCTCTTTTTCTATGGGCGGTGATGTTATGATTTGACTGCCACCGTTATTCAAAAGCATTTGAACCGCTTCGGCATAGTCCTTGTTGTAAAATTTGCGAATGAAATCAATCGCATCACCGCCTTTTTGTTCGTACTGATGATACCAGAGATGACCTCTGATTGTGACCTTTTGCGAACCGTCAAGCCATTCATATTCCGAACCTGATTTCTTGACTTTCTCGCCTTGACCGATTAAAAAATTAGCAAGGTCTGTTTGCCTTGCCTGTTCTCGCTGTTCTTTTGTAAAATGAATGTAAGTTGATATTTTAATCACTTCCTTGTATATATTTTTCTTTTCTGCTATAATATCTTATAGTGGGTAGTTCTTTCTCCTATCACTGTGACAAGAGGCACCTGTCAGTGTTTGGGTGCAGTTGCTCTTTGGTGATAGATGGATTTTTTGATAGACAATTTTATATATATGTGGTAAAATAATCAATAAACTAATCAAAATTTATAGAGATATTCAGTTTAATAAATTTCCAAATTTATTAGCATTAAAAATCGCTAGGAGATTAAATATAATGAAAATAAAACGTAAGGAAAACTATAAAATATATTTATATCAAGAACCTTCTATAATTTCTGATCATAGCAAAAAGCGTATTAAGGACTTGGAATTTACAGGATTGGAATTAATAGAGGCTATTGTGTCTGCAGGGATGCCAGATATATATTTAACAAAGACAGAAAAGAAAAATCGTAGGGAAGAGATATATTTTAAGACCAAATTGTTTGAAACATATGTTGTTTCATCGACAGAAGGTGTGCTTTCTTTTGATACTTCAAAAAAGAAATATTTAGATAGTACGGAGATTGGTGCAATTAACTATTGGATTGGAATGGTGCTTATTACTGTATTAGGAATGAAAAAGTATAATTATGATTTTATGGTACATTTATCTATGGTAGAGTCATTTAGTTCAAAAATATGTCTAAAAAAACGCTCATTTTTATCTTCTACTGGAATAATTACATTTAAATCTCCAGATCTTTTAGCGATAAACAGTTCAAAAAATGAGTATGGTATTTTTGAAGCAAAAGGGTATAGCAATTATAATAAAAAGGCTATGGAGCATGGTTATACACAAGCAAATTCGATAAAAAAAATAAATGGTAAGAAACCTAAAAATTCTTTAGTTGTTATGACTCAAACAGGAACCAAAGAGATAAAGATGATAGAGAAAGATCCAGAAGGTGAAAATTGCGAAATAAATGTAAACTTAGATTTCTTACATATATATCATTTTTTGCCTATAGTTGAGTTGATTATGGAATTGAATCCAGAAGAACGTGAGGGTTACTCATATGGTTCATTAATATATGAAAATGAAAGTTATTCTATCGGTGTCCCTTCAGCTTTATACAAAGAGCTATTGCCAATAGTAAAGGACGAAAAAAAAACCGAAATTAGTGAACTCATTTATAAAAAAATAGATTCTAAAGAAATGTATTTTTTCGAATTAATATCAAATAAATCAAAAGAAAAAATTCTTTGCATAGAATAGTATTAAATAATGTATATTTTTTAGCATATTAAATTTTAATATACTTGAATTGAGAAAATCTGGTTTATCAGCCTTAAATTTTCAACCCCTGATCGTGTTTCTTATCATTAATCTTCTGCTGTAGCTTTTTATCCGTCCTTTGCGCTTTCTGTTTTTCTTCAAAGCGGAGTTGATTTTGGATTATGTTGCAAAGGTAACGCAGGAGATAGAGGGAAGAAACTGCAACACTGTTGCGGTTGGTTTTAATTGAATAATGAGGATACAGAACACCTCTGTCTGAATCAAAGGTTGATTCGGAAGAGGTGTTTTCTTCATATTCAAAGAGATTTGAAACAGATTCATTGTCCGAATTTTCGCTTTTCTCAACCACATCTTCAGTAAGATTTAGTTTCAACGCTTCCTTGATTATTGCATTCTTGATTGACTTGAACTCCTTGTTTTGAGCAAGCGGAATCCTGTCAGGTATTTCATCCGTGTAGGTGCGGATTGTGTTTTCCTTTTGCTCATACCACAGGTCATACAACTTTTTGATTCTACCATCATTTGCAAGCTCATCAACAATAGAATCCACAAGTGCTTTTACATCGGATTTCAGATAGCCGTAAACCTTTTTGCCTTTCGTTTTTGAAAGCTTGTCGGCAAGTTCCAACAGCTTATTCTGAATTGACGCGCTGATATATATTTCAGAGTTGATTTTTGAAACTAAATCCTCTACAATGTCACGAGCCTCGGCACGGAGCTTATCCCTATGCTCGGTTTGCCTTTCATATATGCACAATAAATCTTGCTGAAAAATATCTTTTGCAAATGACGAACGCAGATTTTCAACTCCCTTTTGCGTGAGATAGCCTTCGTTCTCCACAGTTGAATACGCAATCAAATGCACATGAGGGTGGTGCGATTCATTATGAAATGCAGCATACCAACGAAGATTCTCCATTGGTATTTTCAGATTTTTCGCAAGTGCTTCGGTCTGAGTGCGGAGCATATCCCGCCAACGAGTTCCGGTATTAAAACCAAGCCGTTCCGCATCCTCTCTGCGAATAGAAATTATCGCAGTCCAGATATTTCCCTTGTGTTTGTCAAGTTCTTCTGTTACTTTACTCAACTGAACCTGCACACCGTCATCTGTGAACAGTCCGTGCGAGCCGAATCTCTCGGCACGAGGACGGGTTGCAATGTAATCGGCATATGCTTTTCTGCCCGAGATTTCATAAGCGTAATCTTCCATAACTCTTGAGATAAAATCAGATGCCGAGCCTTGATTTTGCTTTTCAAGGTAATCGACATATTCAAACATATCCTTGCTGTCGGGAAAATCCTTTAAGATTTTTTCGATTAGATTCTTCTGTTTTTCTGTTGCAGGAGCAAACTTTTTAGTGTCATCAATTTTCTCAACTCCCTCACGAGTTGCAATATATTTTGCATAACCGTCTGCGCTTACTTTACGATTCGGCTTTAGGTATTTAAACTTTGTCACTAACTTTGCCACAAATAATTATCCTTTCTGCCAATCGTATGCGTCATCAAATGAGAACGAACCGTTGAGCCGTTTGACTTCCTTGACGCACTCACCACGAAGTTTTGTAAGAGTCATCTTGTCAATATCCTGTGACGAGGCAATAATATTCATTGTCATTGCAAGCTCCACCGCCAACTTGAAAATCAATCTGCTCATTCGGTTGTCGCTCTCAGCGACTATAGACTTCAATGTAGAGGTAACCACATTGGGAAGATATTGACTGTTGTCATTTGAGGAAAGGTAACCAACATAAAAAATGATTGCCTTTTCAATAAATTCACTTCGGCTTGAGCAATTATCTTCCTTGTAAATACCCTCAACCATATCAATTGTTGACTGCTTTATCCACAGTGCAAATTTCCGCTTAACTTCTTTTCTGTTATCCGTTTCATTCAAGTGCAAAACCTCCTGTTTTGTCACAACCCACAGTTGCAACTCCTTTATTTTTGGCATTTTATTCGGCTAATCGGGCAGTTAAACCCACAAGTACAACCCCAAGGCTGAAAATTAACCCCTATGGATTTTTGAGGCTGAAAAGTGCGAAAAACCGCATGGCAGTCGGCGTTGCCGTCTGCCGTAAACCGACACGAGGGAGCGACTGCAACCCCGTGTCTTTCTCCTGCTTAAATACCTACCCTCGAAAAACTGCCCAATTTGCCGTAACTTCGATTTTTCACACCTTGCCACAAATCGCCTGACTTCGGCTTTATTTAGTTTTTAGAATAACGACCCGCCTTCTCGTTAAAAAGCCGACACGGGGCAAATGTGGTGAAAGTTTCGCCGATTATTCCTTATTTATTACCTTGCCGTTTACTACTTCAAAATTGCAGTCGGTATATGACAACCCGTACGCTTTAACTTCACGGCTTAGTATATTAAACATTTCCTGCTCCAAATTCAGAGAGTTGTATTTCACATCATCATTTAATGTGTCATAGCATATCCACTCTTTGCTGTCGGGAGTATCCTTTACAAGAATGTCATACCCCATCATCATACAATCAGGTGTGGGAAATATTATTGCATTGATTTTTACACAACCTACTGTGAGAGATGCAAATAACTTTTCATGCTTGTCCTTTGAATTTTCAGAAAGTATCTTTCTGACCTCGGCTGACGAAAGATACTTCTTAAAAATATATTTATCTCCAAGTTGCTTTTTCAGTTTCTTTCTCTCATTCACAATTTCATACCTCCCATACTGAAATCTTCATCATCAGATAAATTCGGTTCACTGTTTTGTTCTTCCACGAATCTATCTGCGCTGTTCTTCACTGCCTCTTTAAACACACTGTCATCAAGATTGCAATCATGGTAACCTTGAAGAACTGTGTAATAGTAATTGCTACTCGGCAATCCGAACTTTTGCTTTAAGTCCATAATGTAAACCATAGCAGACAATTCTTCTCCGTTATTCATCTTGACAGGAACATCTTGTTTGAAATAGTGTGAGGGATAACCCTCGTATCGGTCAAGTCGCATTTCATCAATAGGTTTTATATTCCATAAAGCAACTGGAACGAATTTTCCTTTGCAAGGTGCAATGGTTGCATATGCTCCGGTCGGCATACCTTTGAACTGCAATTCATAATTTTCTATCACTCCTGTTCCTACAAGAGTTGCAGTTGGACAGCGATATGTCATCTGCTTTAAATTCAAGTTGCTTCCGTAAGCAACATATAACTTACTCATAATTTTTACTCCTTACATTCTCATAACTAAACCCGAAGTTTCTTCCTGCCGTTCAGCAGTTTCAACTTCGGGTTCTGAATTTATATTTTCATTTGTACTGTTCTGCAATACCTCAAATCTTTTCTGTGCAAGTCTTTCCTTTTGCTTTTCAGCCTGTGCAGGATCTTTCCATGCAATATTGCCGTCAAGATTTTTCAGGAGATGATGACGGGCGGTTTTAAACTCGTCACCGATAAGTCCTAACCTCAACAACCAAGTACGGAAAGTATATTTTTCGTTATCCGATACTGTTTTTGTATGTCGTGCAGACTTTTGAATTAAAGCCTGATGACTTATTGCAAGGCAAAGCTGAATTGCACTTTTCACTTCTCCTGCGTGTAGTGTTGAATTGAACAGGCGAAATTCAATAGTACCCTTACTGAACACGCTGTGCAAATTCAATCCGTGATAACGGCTGTCATCATAGTGTCTGTAGCTGTAGTCACCTCCGTCATACCACATTGATTTTAGTTGTTCCATTGAAAGAGGAGGTCGGTTATTGATTTCATCAAGAAATCTTGTATCCATCTTCTGACAGTAATGCTCACGGCTAACATTCACTTTAAGTGACTTATAGAGCAAGTCCTCTTTTGATGCCATAATATTAACTATATTGCGAAGTGTTTTCGGGGTGTGTGTTGATGCGTCTATGTGGCAATGCATACCGCAACTTGAATTAACTCTTGCTCCTGCACCACGAAGTTTTCTGACTAACTCCTGTATAGTTTCAATATCGTTGTAATTACAAATGGGTGTGACAAATTCAACAGAGTACAAAGCACTTGCCTGTTCACCTGAACGGTTGGTACATCTAAGGCTCGCATCACGCATAATCTTCCATTGTCTGTTATCATTATCACGGACAGAATATGAATCATAGCAACCTCCGATATGAGTTGCTGTGGTATTAAAATAACCGGCAATCACTTTCGCCGCAGTACTGCGAGTGATGCCGGTCATTTCAATTTCTACACCAAAGTTTTGATTTTTAATTATTATCACCTTTTTCTACAATTGTGTTTCTTTTAAAATAATGATATTATAATATCAACTAAAATAAATTGAGGTGCTCGTATGTTCAAAAAATTTAAAAAAGATAAAATTACAAAATTAATTGAAAAAGAAAAAGTCAATGTTTACGATAAATTAAAAAGTAATGATATTAATTTATTAGAAGCACATTATATATTAGAAAACAAAATATCTCAGATATATCACGAAAACAATTTTTACTATCAAGATTTACTTAACAGAAAAAAATTTCTCACATCATTTCGCAGTAATGCTGTTAATATAATGATATCTCTGTTATTTGGAATATTAGGAAGTGCCATCTGTAGTTTTATTTTAGATACTTCTAAAATTTTATCTGGATTTGGTCCAATAACATACAATATTTTAATGATAATAATTATATTATTTATTGTTTTTTTACGATCAAATCAATCATTAAAAACGCTAAACTTTTATCTGACAGTGATCTCTATAATGTAGACTCATATGAATTGGACATAATAGAAAAAGCATTACAGAAGTATGAAGACAAAAAATCAGAATTATAACTCTTCTTCTGAACCCTGCTTAACCAAATCATCTATACTCTTCTTTTTAGTTGGCTTTGATATAGTTGACTTCATATCAATAAACTCTCTGACATTTGCAGGAACATATTTTGAGTACAAACTATCAACCGATTTTTCAAGTTCTTCTTTGAAATCTAAATCACGCTGTGACATATACAGCTTGACTGCATTGAGCTTTTCATCATCGTACATTATGTTTACGCTTGTTTTCTTCATTTTGATTTTACCTCCACATATTTGATATTTGGTATCTTCATCCACTTAGTCCAGCCACGATTTTTAAGCTGTGTTTTTACAACTCCGTAGGCTGTGCCTTGTGCCTCAATAACTTCGCCGTTACCGACATACACACCTATGTGACCGTCCATCCAGACTGCAAGTCCGGGTATATCGGGCATAGTTGAGATTGCACCGCCTTCTTTCACATTATTCCAAATGGAGTTTGCTCCGCAGTCAGTAAAGCCGTTTGAGCCTGCAACGATTTCTCCGCTGTCGGCATTGTACCAAGCGTATGACTTAATCAGTCCTATGCAATCAACAACTCGTTTGCCTAGCCATTTTTCACCGACAGTTCTCATCTCTCCACCTGCCTCGTTATTGCCGGGGAACAGGCTCGCCTGCTGGTCGAGATACTGCTCTGTACATATCTGACCGTAACCACCATAGACATAACCCCAACCGTTTTTGTATGCGTTCTCGCACCACTTAACAAGGTCAAGATTATTCTTTGTGGTCTTATCAGTAAAACCTGCCGTACTGATTTTCGCCCCCTTGATTGACTGCATCATCTTCTGAAACTCTGCATATTCAATCTCTGTACCAAACTTTGCATTGACGGCTTTAATCAAATCTTCGTCAGACTGATTCTTTTTGAAGCAGGAAACAAAGTTCTTTACAAAATTCTTTTCCTTTGATTTATCAGACAGAGAAAACAGATATATCACCTCTGCCTGCGTTTTGCAATCAGACAGTTTCTTTTTATCAAGCTGTTTTTCAACCTCGGTCATTGTGTCGTTGATTAGCTGAAAGTTTTCCATCTGCTCGGCAGATATATTTTCCTGTATGGATTGACTTAACTTGTCCGTGTCAATATCCATACTACCGTTGAAAATTGAAATAACAGCAATAATCGGCATAACCACAATTATGATTATGCCGATTACTATACCGAATATTGTTTTTATAACTTTTGGGTTTGTAAGCAGAGCAACTGCTATTTTCTTTAGTGCCGCACCTATTGTGGCAGACATTGTATCACCTCCAAAAATAGAAAAAGCCAACTGATTTTCAGTTAGCTCTTTGTTATTAATCTATTATGTAGCTTTCAAACCATACTCTGTACACTTCATTTTCTGTACAGGTATTCTATGCTCACTACACCATTTTCTTATCTGTTCTTCATCAAAATCAGATATTTTAGCACCTAAATATACTTTTGACGGCAATGCAAAATATATCGATGCACCTTTTTTCAAAATCTCGTATGAAACTTCACTTGGATCTTTATACCAAAAACCAATATTATAAATCAAACGCCATTCATTCTCATAACTCCAATCTCTTAATTTATGCATAAGAAAGTATTCCATACGCAACTCATCTTGAGCTTTCATGAGTGAAATTCCGTCAGGAAGCTTATCTACATACTTTACTGGGAAAAGTACATTAATGTTTATTATGTTATTAATTTCTGTAGTGTCATATTCTAAACATACACCTTTATGACCATTAGCATAATGATTCCACATTGGTAAATTAGTTTTGCTTTGAGTAAAACATGCAAAACGATATGTTCGATTTATTGTTTCATTTATCTCAGAGTTAATATCCTCAATTCCTTGCATTAATGTTTTCAATGCTTTTTCCTTAGCTTCATCAATTTCTTCAAGTGAAACATATTTCGAAGCAACCGACTCTGTAAGTTTTTCAAACCAATTATCATCTTTAAAGATTTTATTAAAAGTATTCTTATCAAGGATTTCTTTAAATCTCTCTTTATAAATTTCTTTATCATGTACATATACCGTTGGTTTATTATTTTCTAACAACGAGCAGGAGTCAAAAGGATCATTCATGTTTAATGGAGATGACATAAAAATTCTTCCATTGACAATTTCATCCTTTAAACGCTCAATTTTTTCAGCACTTCGATAACGATATAGTTTTTGAGGAATGTATTGTTGTTTATATAAAAGTGCTTTCTCCACACTTCCTGTTTTTTGTGACATAAAAAGTTCTATAAACTCGTCTATCCAATCCATTTTTGCTCCTTAACAAAGTATTTTTAAGATATATGTCTATGAATGATTATATCACAACTAATATACCTTGCACATTATCTGTCCCCGATACTACCGAAAATTTTCGCCTTATGCTATGGAGTCTGAACGAGAAGTAAAGACATTTCATTACTGCACCTATCGTGACACTCATATGTATCACCTCCAAAATTCAATCGGATTTTGATACCTGTATTTATTTGTAAAACTACTTTGCAAATTGGAATAAATCCGTTATCATCAATTAATGTTCTGTCTGTATTTTCAAAGGCACAAAAACATTGTTTATCGCAAACTAATTCCATATTATTCCTCCTTTAAGAGTTCCTTAATTTTTGTGCCATATCTAATATTGATTTCTTTATCATAAGATAGCTCTAAAAGAATTGATTTTAATTCATCATTTAGTTTTGTCTTTTTTTCGCATATGCTATTTGCAATCAAGAATAGAGCTGTTAATCGATGATATAAATCATCCTTTTCTACAAATGATTTAGTCAGAAGAATATAGTTATTTCTATATTTTTCATCCTTCGAGTAAACAAATATGTTTCCAGCTGCACATGTTAAATTACGTTTCACATAAATCCCTAATGGTTCTTCTAATACAAAAAAACATTCTAATCGCTGGTATATGTGTAAAACGGAATCATATGTAATAAACAAATACTTTTCAAAACATCTGCGTAGAAAAAAATCCATAAAACTTTCATTATGCCCTTCTTTAATACTTATCGTGGACAACAACTTTGGATGAGATTCGATATATTCTATAATATCTTGGACTATCATTTCAATTTCTTTTCCTTGGTTCACTGCCAAACCGAAGTATTTTGCACCAGCGTTTGAGCCGTTAATATAGTTTACTGTATCTACTCGACACAGGGCAACTTCTAGAACATTTTTCTTTAAATTCTTTTCTCTCATAGAATTATTAATTATTGAACAAAAGATTCGTTCATACAATTTTTCAAAACCAAATTTGGGAATATATTCTGCCATTGTATTTAGAAGTCGTAACTTTTCTGCCATTTTAAGTTTACTATAAAACACAAAATACAAAACAGAGTAACAATCTTTAGGTCCTTGGATATAACACGTCAAATTTTCCACAAGATATTCAAACAACTTCTTTGAAAAAACAATAGAAGTTTTATTTGCACAAAACAATGCATAATCCAATATATGTTGTTCATTTAACACACTAAAAAATTCAAATATTTCATTGCCTTTTTTTGTGTAACTCTCGAAGTTGAAAAAGATCACACATGGTATTAACCATTCTGTTAATTCTTTTGGAAATGATACTAAATCACCAACTTTTTCTAAATCTCTTATATCAACCATTTTAGTCATCTTTGCAGCCCAGAACGGAAAAACATTTATCTTATAAGATGTTTTCATAGCACCCTGATCTAAATCAAACATACTGGTACTCTTGATAAACAAAGGATTTACTAATTGTACTTTTCTAAATGGCATCAAATCAATTGTACTCAAATCTAGTCCGTCCAATTCGCATATATGATTTCTAATGATGAAATCAATTATCTTTCGTAAATCATTCTCAATACCATCAGGTTTTTGAGACATTAACGCGGTATTTTTCCACCTCACTATTTTAATAATGTAATCATAATATGTTGATGGCATTCCAATTACTTCGCCTTTTGGAACTGCTTCTCCAAAGTAATGCGCTTCCTTTGGCGTAGTAATACCCAGAATAACATCCAATGAAAATAGTTGTTCAGCAATTCCATACTGTGACTTTAAAATCCATTTTACAATGTTTTGAACCTTATTATATTGATCAATACTAAATGCATTACAAAATATTGTAGGCTCTTGATTCTCTTTCTGTGTTATATCTGTTTGCGTAATACAATATTTATTCAAAAAAGAATTGTCACATTCAAGATAATAGTATTCATACTCATCTATGGATAGTATCCATCTAAATTGTTCAAATTTTGAAAACTTTTTTATTCCGCGAATTAGTTTATCCCAGTCTTTTTCCTTTAAAATCTGTGAATTTAGGTCATCAATAATAAAGCATACTTTAGCCGGTAAATCTCTAAAAAACACATTTGCTTCATCAATGGAAGAAAGTGCTTTTCCTGTAAATGAACTTAATTCAGCGATAACAAAATCTTCAAAATTTACAAAACGATTTATTTTTGAAATATCTACTATACAAGGTAATATTGATATATCATTTTCTTCAATCGCAGAAACGACAGACACAATATATTCTTTTATGAAAAAGGATTTTCCAGCACCAGCTGTTCCTGTAACAATAAACACCTTGTTAAAATGTGGGTTGAGAAAAAAATTATTAAGCCTTTTAACTCGTTTATATTGAGACTTTTCTAAATCATGTAAATTGAACAGACTTTGGAGTGCAGACAAGACTAACTCACAATCTTCATTTGCCTCTATAAAATTTAATTTTTCTGTAATCTTATCTTGATTAAAACGATTATAGGGTAGTTGAGATATCCAATCTAGAATCTCATTCTTCCATGAGAAATTAAACAAACGATATAAATTCTCAATGACTGATTGAAACAATCTCGCCGTATGATTCTCATTTCCTACAAATATATCAAGTTTTGACACAACTCTTTGGATCATCAAATTTCTTTCCGTAAAAGTGTTGTCTATAATATCTTTCTGAATTTTGTACATTTCATATATATTGGGGTATTTTGAGCAATTATCTGCAAATATAGAAACCCAAAGCTGATATTCTCTATCTGTTAATATGTCCATATTACCGTATATTGTTTGTTCAACAATACATCTAAGATGATTTTCGTTAATAGAATCTTTGTAATATGCAAACTGTTCCAAAAAACTTTTTACAACAATTACTTCATCATATTCCAATTGTTTTTCAAATTTACAAAAAATTTGCTCATAAAATTGAGCCATAGTATCTGATAATAAACACCAAATCTGACCTTCAACACTGTCCTTTTGAAAATTAGATACTATTTTTTTTATTCCATCCAGACTTGCACCTGCAACAATATTTACCAAAATTTCTTTTACTGGCGATGTAGTTAATACATTGATTATTCCTGTTATTATTGACATATATTCACCCCAAATTCTGAAATCATATTATTCATTAATAAATCTTTCACTTGATACAACAGTTTGCGTTGAAATTAAAAGACCTATCAAAAGTTCCTTTGCTTTCACCTAAAAACTAACACGATTTCACGCAGAATCATAAAAATCAAACAAAATCCATGCAAACATTATTTAAGATCATTCGCTTTAGACTTGCATTTATCCGTTAAAAAATAAACAGTCAAATATAAGCAATGGTACTTTTAAAATTTAATTCTATCAATCATAATACCATATGAAAATAAGATTGTCTATAATTAAATTCTATCTACCCCCAGCACTACCGAAAATCTCTGCTTTGTATTCCGGTGCCTGAACAAGTAACAAATACCTTTCATTACCGCATCTATACAGGCAAGTGCCTCTTTCTGCAAACTTGATTAAGTCGTATTCGTTTGGCTCAATCATTAAAGCATCTTCAAAGTCCTTTGGATTGATGTTGCCCGGGTAGAACAGAAAGTGATGAGTTGGAATTGAGAAAAGCGGTTTTGTGAACTCCTTAATACTCGGAATCAGAAAATCATCAATGTTCTGACTTGCTAAAATCACCGCTGAATCCTTTTTACGCACACGCTTCATTGCGTTTCGTATATACTCAATGGCTATTGGGTTTGAAAGAAAAAGATACATTTCATCTATTGATGCAACTGTGTTTCCCTCTCCAAGGAGCTTGTTACTCATATATGAGAGGATATTAAAAAGCATAGCGTCTTTTAGTCTTTTGTTTGTGTCGAGTAATCCCTTTACTCCAAAACACAATAAGCTGTCATCTGTGATGTTCGTATGACCGTTAAAGTACTTGCTTTCGGAACCTACACACATACTGTGAATACCCAAACAAACCTCCTGCAAAACTTCTTCTGTGTAGAGGTATTTTCTCTTGCGGTCATAGGTCATATATTCTTCTTCGCATAAGTCGTAAAAGTCACTCATTACAGGAAAGTCTGACGGTTTCTTTGCGCTGTAATCCGTTGAGTCTGTAATGCCGAATCTTGCATATAGTTTCATAAGCAGAATTTCAATGGTATCAAGCTGAACATCTGTAAAGTCTTTGTAGGCTCTGAAAAAATCCTTTAAAAACGCAATGTGTTGTGACAATCGGGTAGCTTTGTTAAACGCATCAGGTGCATCTTTGTCAATATCACCTTGACCTGTATTCCAAGCCTTAGGTTCAAGAGGGTTTATCTTGTATCTGCCTGACATAAAGTCAATGTAACAACCGCCAAGTGAGTTGGTAAGGTTCTCATACTCTGATTCAGGGTCAAGACAAACAATTTTCTTTCCACTTTCACGAATGTTTGTGAGAATGAGTTTCAACAAATAACTTTTTCCTTGCCCTGAGTTGCCGAGAATCAGTATGTTTGAATTTGTCTTGTCCTCTGTTCGTCTGTCAAAGTCAACAAGAATATTCGTGCCGTATTTATCTCGTCCGATATATAAGCCGTTGGGGTCTGTCTTACCTGAGAAGTTAAACGGGAACAGATTCGCAACAGAACTTGCCGGCAACACCCTTTCATAAAGACTGCCGAATTGATTTGAACCTATGGGTAGGGCAGACAAGAAACCTTCCTTTTGACGAAGTGTAAGTCTGTCAACCACGATATTTGAACGGGTAAGCTCCATTACAATATCGGTTTGAAGTTCCTTTAGTTTCTGTTTGCTCTTGGCTTTCAATTCTATAAATACCGAACAATGCAAAAGAGGTTCTTTGTTCTTGTGCATATTTGCAATGAGGGTAACAACATCCTGCAGATTGCCCTGTGCCTCAATGGTTTCGTTTACATCATTACCGCTTGATTTCAGTTTGTTTTTGCGTGTGGCGTTCTGTATGATTTTTCTCTGCTCCATACTTTCCACAAGTCTGTGATAAATGCGAAGCGTTACACAATTTCTGTCGGCAAGCTGAGAAAGTATTGCCTGTTCTTCCGTTGAGGTTGGATATTCACGCACCGCCCACACACTGCGATATGAGTCCCCAACAATGTAGTGATCGGTAAAGAACTTTATTGTTGACGGCAGAATCATATCAAAGAAATCTTTAGTGTAAATCTCCTCTGCCTGCTGTGGTGTAAGCACCTTTGGTTTTCTTTTAAACAGTCCCATTTTTACCTCCTTAGTTTCGTACCGCCAATACAAGTATGCGGTCATCCTGATTGTTGCCGTAACAGGTTGACAGCGTTAATATCTGCTGACCGTATTTTGGTGCGATACCTGTTTCATAAATAGATTTTTCTTTTGCGTATTCAACCAAAGAGTTGTACCTCTTTTCTGTAAGCGCTGATGTAAACCTGTACCATTCATCATCAGACTTAACTTTCAGAACAGCAAAGACGGTATATGCAGATACACCGCCTTTTGTTTCAAGCGCAACTGCTTTGTGTTCATCTCTGTATGAAGAGCTTGTATAGTTGCAAAGCTCGGCAAACATTGTGCCGTTGTTCATATGGTGTCCGTAGATTATGAGGTTTGTGCTGTCGGTTGAACATCTGCTATCCAAAAAAGGCACACCGCTAAGGCTGTATTCACCGTAAAAGTTTTTATTCAGATACTTTTGCGGATTATCGGGTGTGTGCATAACAGGATAGTTTATGTTTGTGCCTGTTATGCTTATCCAACCGAAGCATTCGGAATTCATCGCAATTAATTCTGATATTGAATGAGGTTCGTAATAGGTTGTGTAATACACAGGCTGTTCAGCTTGGACTTCATTATCTGAATCACTGACTTTTAATAAATTCGGCTTTCTAACTATTTCTTCAAGAGTTGCATCTGTTGTTTCCTCAGTAACGATTTCTGCAAGCTGTCTGAATTCTTCTTTTTCTTTGTTTTCGGTGTAAAGTTGTGAGAACACCGAAACAAGACAGGTAATTAAAATTGAAGAAAATATACCTATAACAATTCCCATTTGGATTTTCCCTTTATGCTTCTTCATTTTCAGCCTCCGAAATATATTGCTCGCCGTCATAGTCAGGCATAAGGTCACCGTTCATACTTGCATCAAAGTAGATTGCAAGAAATCGCTTGATGTCACCTTTGCTCATTCGTGTTACCTCAAAGCCTTGGTCTGCAATGATTTTTTCAACCCTGTTTGCTTTCTGCAACACATTTTCCGACTTTGCGGATTTGCACCTTGCAATGAACAAAAACTGTCTTGCTGTTGAAGTTTCCGTCTGAATACTGTCAAGAAATTTTAAATCCTTGTTCAGAATTTTTCTGACCTTTTCATTACTTTCTTCTTCAATTCTGTCTTTGATATAGCTTTTGTTTGTGTCAAAACACTCACAGGAATCGGTACAGGTTATCTCAATATCAGGCACAGCAGAAAGAATCATCATAAGGTGACGAATCTTGATTTCAATGTTGATGTGCGACAACACAGAAATATTTGTAGGCTGTACCATAAAGAAAACAAGCTCGTCTTTACCAACCTTTAAGCCGTTTTTGGTAAAGGTCTTTATACCGATTAAGTACTGCGTTGATTTGCCCTTCCTTTTTTTCTTAATTCTTGATTTACGCATTTTGTGTTTTTCCTCCATATCATAGTAATTTCGCAGGCACACAAAACTTGTTAACAACAAGCCAAGTGTGCGAATTGGGTGCAGCGTCACGCTGCCCATATAAACTCTTGTTGTGTTGAAATAAAATACTTCACAGCATAGCGGATAAAATCAAGCACAGTTGTATCTTCAAGTCGGATTGTAAGGAAACCGAAGCATAGAGTTACAACAAGTGGCAGAAAAAACTGTGTCTGTGCAAACATAAGCACAGACAACAAAAGCGCTATACAGATAATTGCAAAATCTCTCAAACTCCACAGCCATAAGTTGGCTGTGGCTTTTAAGTTTTTCGGATATAAATATGTGGTCATTTAATTCTCCTCACTTCGTAGCTCTCGCTACACTTCTTGTTAGGTTTACTGCTGTTGTAGTTGCGTGAACAATGCTTGTCATATTCACCTTTACAGATGAATCAAGACCAAACTGCTGTGCTATTCTCGGTACTTCGTTTGCCGACAGCATAATGCCTAACCCCAACAACATATTACCGGGAAATGTGAGAAGTCCGAGGAACAACAGAGTTGTCTGCAAAAATGCCGTTAAGCAAAGTGCCGCAATTTGTTTCATCCACTGATTAAAACCGTCCTGATAACCTCTCGGAACGCTGAACATATACAGAGAGCCTACTGCCATTTGAATCAAAAGTATTCCGCCTCTCTTTATATTTGCGAAAAAGATCTTAATAACGCAATAAGCAAAGGCTATCATACATAACAGATTCAGTAACCCAAATGTTGTCTGTGTTGATACTGCAAAACAGCCTTCTAAAACGCTTGTGCTTTGTCCCGACAAATTGAGGCTTTGCTGTCCTGCCATTATAGATGACAAATCTCTTGAAAAAGTGTTTTGCAGACTGATACAGAATTTGTACAATTCCACAGGCACAACCCCAAAAAGAGAACAGGCGAAAAATCCTTTTAGAACATTGATTGCAGTTGTCTTAATGTTGGCTCTGCCGTTTTGGTATTCTATCGCTACATCAAATACGGCGACAACCGTTCCTGCAACGAACAAACCCCAGCCGAACAAGGTGAATAGATTGATTGTTGCCTGAACCCATTCAATGTCGAAAATATCAGCACCCATATTGCCCATCATTGTGAAGAAGTCAGCCACGGCATTGTAAATGGTTTCATAAAACCACTGAAGCATTGTGTTCCATATTGCGTTTGAGATTTGTTCACCGAGAAAGTCAAATGTACTGCCGATAGCATCGCCTATTCCTCCGATAAAATCTCCTAACCAATCAAACATTTAATCCCCTCTTTTCTATCCCAGTACTGTCCAGATATACAGAGGAGCGGTCAGCGAAAATACAAGACATCCGAAAAGGATTGCAGGTGCAGTAAATTCAAACTGACCGTGTTTTCGATAATCCATATACGCTGTTGCAAGTTTGACAAAGAACAGAATTGCAAGAATCATATCAACAGCAGGAAAAACTACATTATTAACTACGTTTTTGATTTGTGTTTGAGCCGCCGTCCAAGTGCTTTCGATTGCACTTGAAACATCACCTGCGGCGAATACCGTTACTGCCGATATTGCAAACAAAGCAGCAACAACGGCAACAGTCAGAAAAATCTTTAAAAGTTTTATTCTATTACTTTTTACTTTCATTTAGATAACCTCCGTTTTCTTCAATTCCTTTTCCGATATATATTTCACCTTGATATTAAGCTTCTCGGCAAAGATAATTTCCTTTTTCATACCCTCGGTTATTTCATCACCGAACACCCATACTTCATCACATACCCACAGCAGAGAGAGACCTGCCTGCATACCGAGTTTTCTTTCATCGGGAATTTCATCATTTAGAACAAGGGCGTAAAAATGCGGTATGACAGGAGCCATACCGCACTTAAATATATATCGGGCATATCGTTTTGCGTTTTCAATGTTTCCGGAAATGTTGCCACTCAGTGGTGAACATATATATGCCCTTCGCATTATTCATCATCCTCGTCTTTCTTTTTGATTTTGATAATTACAACAGATACAAGTCCCCCCAAGGCTACTGCGCCAAGTCCAATCCAAAAGCCGATATTTGAGTTATCGCCCGTCTGTGGCTTTTCAGGTTCAGGCTGTGGGTGAATTGTAACGGTCTGATTCTCGTCATCAATATCTGTGTGTGTGGCAATTTCTACATCTTCACTGTACAGAGATTCAAAGACGACAATATCGGTTTCTTTTGTAACAGCAGAGCCGTCAAAGGTGAAAGACACAGTTACTTCACCGTTTGATGTTTCCGGAGTGAATGTTACTTCAGCAGTAATGTTTTCATCATCAACTACAAACGGCTTTCCTGTTTTCTTATCCATTAAAACTCCTTTTAATGTGTATTCCTTGTTAGGCACAAGATGTTTGAAACTTACAACATCATCAATGGTAACCGTTTCTCCTGCTGTGACTTCCTTTTCACCACCAACGGTTGCCGTGGTTTTCAGTTCGGGGATTTTATCATTTCCCACTGTGATTTCAATTACTTTCTCATTCTTTGATACAGTAACAGGATAGATTTCAGCGTTTGGCAGATAACCCTCGGCAGGTCTTAATTCACACACAATGTACTGACCGTAAGAAATATTGAAAAATTCAAACACACCGTTCTCATCTGATTTTGCCGTGAGGATTGCATTTTCTTCAGTACACTTCTTTTCATCTGTACTGAATAAGCCGAACACAGCACCGCAAATTCTGTCTTTAGTTTCACGGTCAATCTTCAAGCCTTTGATTGTACCGTAGATAAGATCATTTCTAATTGGTTCTCCGTTGTTTACTGTAATATTTACAGTTGCAATATTCTGCCCTGCGTATTCAAACACAACGGGATATTTCTCATCAGAGAGAATATATTGGATATCCGTTTTTATTTCCTTAACATAGTAACCGCCAAACGGAAGGTCTGTTGTGAATGTTGCCTTACCGTTTTCATCACAAGTGATGATTTCAACAAGTCCGTCTTTTGGAATAACCGTACCGTTTGATGCTTTAATATCCTCATCGGCATAAAGTCCGAAAGAAACACTTTTGATTTCATCATTGTCACCGATATTGAATTTTTCGTCCTTTTCAAGAATTTTTAAAAGGTCGATTTCCACCTTCTGTCTTTCGTTTACAAATGAAGTTGATGTATTTGTCACCTTTTCGTTCTGTCCTGCATAGGTGAGTTCAATATGATTTACTGTCTTGTTCAGAACAGTTCCGTTAGGAGCAACGGTTTCTACAACACGATATTTACCAAGGTAAAGTTCGTTACTTTTTGCTGTGCCTTTTTCGTTTGTTTTAAGGGTTGCAACAAGTGTATCCTTTTTCACTCTTACTGTACCGTCCGGAGTTGTAATGTCCTCATCAGCGTAGATTTCAAATACAGCATTTTCTAAACCGCTGACAGAGTATTCCGGCTGATAGATTACTACTTCTTCACCTGATGAAGTTACTTTTGAGAAAATCTCGCCTGTCTTTTCAACTGTGATCGTACCTTTCTGCGGTTTGTTTTTCTTCTCTGTTTTTACGAATGTAACGCCGTTTTCTTCGCTTGTATTTTCTGCTGTAATGTCAAAATACACAGGAGTGCTGTCAAGAATATATCCGTATGGAGCCTGAACCTCTACTATGGAATATCCTTTTCCATACGGTAGAGTTTTAGGTGTGATAAGACAGCCTTCTTCATTTGTATAGAAAGTATCAATCTTTGTAACAGTTGGATAAGTATATTTCATAGTTACAAGCTCGCCCTTTGTATTGTAAATCTGAAAGCCTGCGCCTGCATATGGAATCTGCTTACCTGTTTCAGAATCCACCTTTACTATCTTTACATAACTTTCAAGACCTGCGTTGTTAATTAGATATTTATAGGTCTTGTCGTTTTCGTTTATGAACACATCAAAGTCCTTTAAGAACTCTGTACCGTCCCAACCTTTGGTCTGATGAACAGTGTATGTGCCGTATGGTAAATCTTTAGTTTCTGCAAAGCCGTATTCATCAAATAGAAGTGTATCTCTTTCCGTTTCTTTTGCTTTACTGTAACTGCCCGACGACTTGAGATACACCTGAAACTCTGCACCCTTTTCGGGAGTTTCTATTTTTGTACTTCCGTCATCGGTATGCTTGATTATAGAGATTTTTCCCTTTGTAATATCTTCGGTAACACCTATTGAAATTGAGTTGTTTTCAACTGTGTAATTCTTTGATTCTGTGCCGATATGGTATTCGGTTTCATCAAGCAGATAACCCTCGCTTGGCTCAATTTCTTTCAAAGTCCACTTATCACCGCATACATAGTATGAGGTTGTGAAACTTCCGTTTTGGTCTGTGGTATATTTATCTACAAGTTTTCCGTTATTGTAGATGCCGTAAACTGCACCTGCAAGTGTAGCGTTTCCCTGTGCTATTTTTGTTTCGGCATCGGTTTTGGTGACAGTCAAATTCCACTTTTTAAGGACATTTGCAAATGAAACTGTGACAGTTTTGCCTGACTCCACCTTAACAGTTTTACTGTTCTGTTTTGCATATTTTTCCTCTGTGTTTTCGGTTACTGTGTAAGTACCGGGTGCAAGGTCTGTCAACTTAAATTCACCCTTTGAATTTGTTTTTACGGTCTTGCTGTAGTTTTCGCCCTTAACTGTAAACTCAATATTTGCAACATTTCCGTCCTCGGAGGTTTTAACAAGTTTCAGATTACCTGAGCTTGTCTTTACTTTGAAATATGCTCTTATCGGGTCTGCATCATTTTCAACACCCGTGATTACATCCTGCAAACTCGCATCACCATACGGAACAAGCACAGTTTTGCCCACATCCGGCATCAACTTTTCAGAGTTAAAAATTACTGCATCATTTACTGCTGAAGTTGAGGTTAATGTCAATTTATTTCCCGATTTTGTGGCTGTAATTCCGTTTGTTGTTTTGAAAGTAAACTCATCAAGAATTTTGTTGCTATCAGTAAGTGTAACAGAATATTTTCCATCACTATACTTCATTTCATAGGTTTCTGCCTTTGATGCGATTGCTGATACAAAGCTTGGAACAGTTGAATAGTTTGCAAGGCTTTTTGAAATTGCATTGTAAACCGACTTAACACCTGGGTTTGCACCGCCTGCACAAATGCCGTCTATATATTTTGTGTTGGTGCATTTGTAACCGTCATTTGTACTTCTGCAACCTGACACAAACTCCCAGACAATGAGCTGTGTTGCAATCCATTTCTGATCTTCTGTACCGCTTAAATTCTTTCCCGAACCGGGTTTACCATACAGCAGAGCAAGGTTAATTGCTTTCTGCTTTGCAGTACCTAAATTTTTCCACACAGTCGAACCGTTTTCCGTCAATGAATTGCCTGAAAACAAGCTGTGACCGGGTTCAATGCAGTAGGCTTCTTTTCCGTCTGCAAAAATCTTGCACAGTTCTTCGCCGGGAGTTCCGACCGTGTAACCATCGCTGACAGTTGTCTGCTGAAATTTGATTGTATTGCCCGTGCTGTCATAACAATAATCAAAAGTGATTGTAACCTTATCACCGCTTGCCGCACTTACGGGGAGAGTAAACATTGTGCTAAATGCGATGAGAACAACAAGTAGTATTGCCATTATTCTTGTAAATTTCTTGTTTTTGATTAAATTCGTCATATTAAAAATCCTTTCATAAAAAATATGGGGCAAGATTTTACCCTTGCCCCGATTGATGTTTTATTCTGTTTTTAATCCAATCATAGATTCATCATCTGCCTTTCATCGTAATCTTCATCTATATCATCGGACTGCTTACCGCCGTCCGTTATATTGACATACTCGCCGATAATGCTCAGCGCCTCGCAGTAACTGCCTGATTTTGTAACACGACCGCACATTTCTTTTGCCTCATCTGCCATACCGTTTTGCTTTAAGGTATGACTTGCAATTCCCATCAGATTGAAAATATTGCCGTCCTGACCTATCAATTCACAGTCGGGTTTGACCTTTTCAGCTTTGTTCTGCTCAGGTTCAAAACCGCCCAGCTTGTTATTCACATAATCGGAAAGCCAAGTTCCGGCAAAGGCTGTATATGACTGCAATCGCCACATTGACAGTTTGCCCACATCAAGGTGAACATTATCAAAGGGATAGAGAATGCAGGTAACGCCCTCATTTTGAAACACAGACACATCATCGAATTTTGTGTCATCAAGAAGTATTCCGTTTTCTGTGAGAATATCATTTATACCGTCAACCCATTCCTTTACTTCACCTCCGCAACCTTGGAGGATTAGTCCTTCCTTGTTATTCATCTTTCTTAAATCACTTGTTGTAATGTTTTTAATTGTCATTTACATTTTCCTTTCACATAAAAATAGCACCCACAATTAAGTGAGTGCTGAAAAATTGGCTGTCGGGACACCCGACTAACAATATACCACATATATTTTGTTGTTTTCTGCCACCACATTAAAAGACAGGTCACTTGAAACTATGCCGTCATTTTTGTAGTAGTATGCCACATACTCAATATCGGCATAGCAGTCTTCAATCAAACTTTGTGTATCATTATAGTATGATGCGTTTGTCGGTGAAAACCAACTTGCGTTGCCTGTGTTAAGAGAAGTATCATATTTCATACCCAGCTGTTTGCCGTAGCTTATGGCTGAATTTACAGCAGAAGTTACATCAACACTTTTCTTCTCTGTGGGTGGTTGTGTTATCTTTTCGGTTGGTTTCTCTGTTGCTTTTTGAGCATGTTTTTCTTTGGTTGCTTCAGTTTTCTGCTCCGTATCTTTTGATATTGAATCCTGTTTTGCTTGAGTCGGTTCAGTTGCCGAAACAACCGCCGGATTTTGCCCACTGTCTACTTTTTCTTTGGATTTGGTATCCGTTTTCGAAAGTTTTGTTTCCTGTGATACTGTGGGTTTTACCGTGGTTTCTGCTGTTTCTTTAGTTTCAATCTGACTTGTTGTACTGATTACAGAAGTTGTTTCAGATACAGAAACATCCGCAGTTTTTGAAACTACGGATGCCTTAATATCATTATTTACTTTTTCTTCTGCTGTACAAGCTGTGAATGTTCCTGCCGTTAAAATCAGAGTCAGCATAATTGCGATTTTCTTTTTCATACTATCGCCGTCCTTTCAAGCAACAAGTATATCCAAAGATTTTGAAATGTCCAGAGAATTTTACTACATACTCTGCAAAAAGTTTTCCGATTCATCTTCCGACATATTCTCAGTTTCTGATTCTGCCTGCTGTTCGTCGAGTGACTGATGATATGCTTCCATAACCTTGTTGTTTAGTAAAGTCCTGGCTTCTTTGGAAATTGGGTGGGCAATCTCGTTGAAATGTTTTTCACCGTTATCATCAACATATACATTTGCAGGCATAGCAACAAACAGACCCTTTGCTGAATTCATAATTCTTACGCCGTGAACAACTACAGCACCACCGATTGTGACGCTGGCAAAGGCTTTTGTTTTGCTTTCTTCAAGACTTATGATCTTGTCAATTTTCACCTTGATATATGGCAGTTTCTTTTTCTGATTGTTGTTTTTGTTTCCTTTGAAATTTGTATTCTGTGCCATTATTAAATTTACCTCCAATTTAGTGTTTCTGTTTTTCTGCCCACAACAGAGAAAGATGCACAAGTGCGTCTTTCTGTTCTTCTTCGGACAGACTGTCAAGGAAATCTTCAAGAGTGTAATTTTCCTCGAATTCTTCTGCAAATTCATTGCAGTTATCGCAGATTTTCTCTTTACGCACAACTACCGAATCGTCATCAAGCTTTGTAAATGACAACACATCATTGTACTTAAACCCGATATATTTTCTAATTTCATATGGAATTGTGATTCGTCCTCTCTTTCCGAGAAACCTATATAATTTCATCGTTATTCATCCTCACTTCCTTCAAATTCATGCTTTTCTCTGCAATCATCACAGATGCAGTCGCAGTCACATACTTCATCTTTGCATCTTTCAAGAATAATTAAGCCATCTGTGGCTGTAATCTTGATAATCGAACCTGATATGATGCCTGATACAATTAATAAATCAAGCGGCATGCTGATGTATACTCTATTTTCCATGGTAAACAACATTCTCCTTTATAATTTTATTCACTTCTCTTGTTTGGTTTGTATCAAAAAAGTTGAGTTGATACGGCTTTGACCGTTCACGCTCACGCATATCATAATTTGATATTATAATTTCGTGGAATTCCTCTCCCGGTTTATACTTTTGAGCCATACTGTGAACTCTCGTAAACCTCAAAAAGTAACATCCTTTATACAAGTTTCTGCTTTCTTCACAATCGTTATATGAAAGCAGGAATTTCCCTTTGATTCCGAAAAGAGTATCACGAAGTCGCAAATGGTCATCCCAATTAAAACCACAAGAATAAAAGTGTTCAGTTTTAATATAGGGAGGATCACAATAAAAGAAAGTATCTTTTCGGTCATAATGGTTTATCAGCGTTTGAAAGTCCTGATTTTCAATTACCACATTTGACATTCTCACACTTACATCTTCTATCAACCTAAATAGACTTCGTATAGAAAAGGGTTGACAGGCAAAAGATTTTCCACTGCTTGAATAACTGTATCGCAGTAATTTTAGAAACATAACTGCTCTGCGAATATCATAATCCGTTGCAGATTTACTAAATAGTTCTATAATTTCTTTAGCTTGAGGTTCAGGTAACATTATTTTAGTAAGTTCTGTTTCCTCGTCAATAAAGTCGTTTCTAAAATTTTTGTGCTTAAAAAAGTCTTTGAGTACATTAAAATCATCTCTTGAATTAAGAGGATAGAACCCAAGTTCTTTTAAAAAAGCCATGGGTCTTTCCTTTATGCAATGAAACAAATTTACAAGGTCTTGATTATAATCGTTGTAAACCTCAAATTTGTCCGGCTTTGATTTGCCAAGCATTACTGCTCCTGAACCACCAAAAGGTTCAACATATCGGTAGTATTCCAATGGAATAACCTGATAAATAATAGGTAATATTGAAGTCTTATTACCTACCCATGTTACGGGTGTTTTGATATTATCCACCTCCTGTGGCAATATCAATCGCCCCTGAAACGACAAAAAGCCGTTGATTAAATTAAAAAATCTAACCAACGGCTTATATATATATGAAAACCGATATCAGTCGTTTGGAACGATTGATATCAGTTGTTATTTTTATTATGTTTTACTGTTTTCGTTGACCTGTTTAATTATCTTTCCTATTTCAGATATTACATTCACTGTAACAGCATTTCCGGCTTGTTTATAAAGCTGGGAATCCGACATTCCTGTTGCAAGGACTTTATCAAACTGCTCATCTGTAAAGCCTTGCAATCTCCAACACTCTCTTGGAGTAAGCTTTCTTATTCTGCCGATATGAATTTTCTTTTCCTTATCCACGAATACAACAAGGGGATGTTCCTCATCATCTGTAAGGTTGTAATCTTCTATGAACACAGCAGAATGTTCTCCTTTTCTATTGCTGATGTCGGATGCGTGACGGGCTGTAATGCACCTTGCAATTTCGGTCATTTTAGGGTCAGGGTTCATATCAATAAAGTAATATGCCTGAGTTTGGGATGTTGTAAGGGTGTGTGCAACTTGGTTTCCAACTCGTCCACGCCTTGAATTTTGTCCCAAAAAAGCTGTATCAATGCTGTCACCGGGATAGGCAATTTGGTATCCGTCCTTGGTATTTACCTTTATCGGAAGTCCAAATTCCTCTATGCTATACAGACCTGTTCTGCCACCAAAGCCACCGGCATTACTTGTTAATGTAATACTTGTTCCTTCTGAGGAATATATGCGGTCACCTTCTTTGCCCGGGTATCTTTGTACAGTAGTTTTAGAATTTGTCTGCGTGAAAGATAATACTTGTCCGGCACATTTTTCTCTATGAAATCCGATAATATACAATCTTTTTCTGGATTGCGGAACTCCGAAATTTTTGCTGTTAAGCACTTGCCATACGACATCATACCCCAATTCGTCCAACGAACTGAGGATTGTTTTAAATGTCCTGCCTTTGTTATGACTAAGCAGTCCGGGTACATTTTCAAGGAACAGATACTTAGGTCTTTTAACGGAAGCAATTCTTGCAATTTCAAAGAACAGCGTTCCTCTGGTATCTTCAAATCCTTTCCTTTGTCCTGCAATTGAAAAAGACTGACAAGGGAATCCTCCTGTAATAAGGTCGATATGGGGTAACTGTTCGGGTATGATTTTTCTTGCATCTTCAAAGTAAAGTTCGCCTCCTGTATCATACATTGCTTCATATACCTGCTTTGCATATTTGTCGATTTCACAATATCCTATGCATTCAAAACCGCCGATGGCTTCAAGACCTGAACGGAAACCGCCTATACCGGCAAACATATCAAAAAATTTGATTGCCATAAATCTTCATACCTTTGAAGATTTGTTTTATACTCACCTCACTGTTTCATAATCATTTCATTATCTTCATCAAACGTTTCTTCTTCAACTGCTGATGAAGATTGGTTTTCAGCTTCAATTTCTTCCTGCGAAAGTTTTCTGAATACATCTTCACTGGGAACAACACCAAGAGAACGACCGTTGTCCCAATCAGGAAAAATCGTACCCATATCATCTACGGCTCGAACTGTACCTCTTGTACCGGATGGCACAGGAGAATATGGGTCGTTCATACAGATAAGCTCGATTCTTGTGCCGGGTGGATACATCTGCTTAACGCTTTCAGCAAGTCTGCGCTTTCTATCAAATTTATTCAAGTTTATTACCTCCATAATTGAATTCGTAATCTTGTTGAATTTAAGTAGGACTTCTGATTTTTGTTTTCATATGTCTAACCTCCGTTATTAAATTTTTTGTTGTCATCAGATTTGATGTCTTTTCTTTTATGACTACTTTCATTATCAAAAGAGTAATCGTTACGCCTATCAAAGTTAGGCTTTTGTTTCATTTGTCGCTCAAACTTTCTAAGTTCAGGTGTGTCTGTAAAGTACATTAAAATCTCCCTTTCTTTGTAAAATAAAAAAAGCAACCGTCTTAATCTAAATTAAAACGATTGCAATAAAAAAAGAGCCAATTACTATATATCAAAATATAGTGATTGACTCATATGTTTGATTGTATTAAATTAAGCGAGAAAGATGTCAGTTCTTCTGTTCTTTGATTAGATTCTGCAGTTTTTCAACGGCATCATCTTTTGAATCAGAATCTTTAACAATCTGAATAATCGAGTTCATAAGAACATCGAATTGCTTATCAGTCATATTCTGTTCCATATCCTTTCCTTTCCGGCTTGCCAAAATAGATAATTTCTGCAAACCGAAAACTTAATAAAAACAAAGGCTCATAGAATATACTATGAGCCTCGTTGTGGCTCCCCCAACTGGGCTCGAACCAGTGACATCATGATTAACAGTCATGCGCTCTACCGACTGAGCTATGGAGGATCATATTAAGTTTTCGGCAACAACTTTTGGTCGAAGCCTTTCCTCAAACTAAGAGATAATGTTGGGTATATTTGTGTACACTCGCACTACCGACTGAGCTATGGAGGAATATATAGCAAAACACCCGTTTGGGTGTATGCTTTGTGTTGGCATCTCCCTATCTTCCCGGGCCGTCACCAGCCAAGTATTTTCGGCACCACTGAGCTTAACTTCTGTGTTCGGT